>JGI24709J26583_10000576_pt1 | contig 31546 bp, 29 predicted proteins | sample BioPla2DNA1_FD_26583 | JGI IMG/M metagenome (IMG submission 26583) | reverse complement strand
AACAGGCCTATCGCCGTGAATGGAAGTCCCAGATCGCTTGCGGTTTTACAGTGGTCCCCCGACAACACGCCAAGCCCTCCCGAGTAGATCGGCAGAACTTCATGAAGCCCGTATTCCGCTGAAAAATATATTATGTTTTCAGANANTTTATCCTGATATGAGCGCGCATACCACGTGTCTCCAGTGTCGGTCATATATTGATCAAACCGTTTAACAACATCTCGGTATTGCGCCATAAAGGTTTGATCAGACAATATTCTCCGAAGCTTCATATTGTTTACTTCCTGCAGAAAGCGCACAGGGTTCTTATTGAGTTTTTCCCATAAAGGCAGATCTATAGCACGGTATAGATCAATAGCTTCATTATTCCATGACCACCACAGGTTATATGCGATATCTTTAAGCCTTGCCAGCTCGGGGGGCAATTCTGTCGTAACTTTAATTTTCCCAAGGATATTCATAATAAAAGTCCATCCTTTCAAGTATGAATTAATTGGTATTTGCAACAGTAAAAACATATATATTATTATTTACAAAACATGCGCATTAAAACCTTTTTAAGCATAGTTTAAGAAATAAACGATCAGGTTATTTAATACAGCCGCATATTTCTTATATTTAACCAATTAAATGTATATATGCCCTGATTACCGTATTAATAATACGCAAGATAAAAAACAATTTGTTCCAATATGTTTTTGTGATAAACGTATTACTCCGGTGTTTCGCTGATGATGGGCGACATTCTCCAGCGCACTGCTTTTAGCAGGATACCTGGGGGCGGTCTAATAAATTACTGCGCAATAGATCTAATTGATATGCGGCAAAACAGCAGCGTAAAGCGTATTGTAAAAAGGGCATTTTTGCTATATACTACTGTATAATATAAATTTCGTTGCTGCCGATATTTAAATAGAAGGCTTTGCAAAAGATGGTTAATAAAAATGGTATGTTTTTACACAATGTCTTTGCCGACAGCCTTTATGGTAAGCAGGAATATAAATGCTTACAGAGAATCAAAAAACCATACCGATAAGAGGGGGTATTATTGTGGCAGGCGAAAAAAAATTTGGATCTTCGATGTTCGGGTTTAAACGCTCTGATGTGAATGCATATATTGAAAGGATTATACGTGAGTTTGATCAACGGCTGAAGGAAAAAGACGAGGAAAATGCTATGCTGAAATTCCAGATAAAAGAGTTGACTGCAAAGTATGAACAATTGTCACAGGAAGCCGAAAATTTAATAAGGGACAAGGAAAAAATTGCAGGTGTATTAATGCAAGCCCAGGAAAAGGCTGAAGCAATGATGGAGGAAGCAAGAGGCCGGGCAGTCGAGGAAAAAGCAAGGCTAAATCAATTGCTTGAATCAGAAAGGGAAAAGATTGTTGATATAAAACGGGAATTAAAAAACCTAAAGAATCAAATTACCGGTATATTGTCAAGGTATCAGCAGGAAATTAATGAAACTGTAATGAATATTGAACAAAATGAGTTATATTATACTACAGAGGAAACGAGCGGTGAAAACGAAAATCCTGATGACACGGAAAATGAAATTCAGGCAATACCGGAATATGAGGATGAAGAGGTTATCAATAGCGAAACTCAGACAGAATGATATACTGCTGAAATGATATATTAATTAATATTGATAAACAAAATCCCGCAGTCAATTGCGGGATTTTTAGGAGGATTGTTATGAAAAACGAGTTATTGGAAATACTGGCACAAAACTGCAGAATAACCAATGCGCAGATTGCGGTTATGCTCGGTATCGAAGAAGAAGACGTAGCTGACATGATAAAAGAAATGGAAGAAAAAAATATTATTTTGGGATATCCTGCGCTTATAGACTGGGAAAAAACCGAAGAGGAAACTGTTACCGCATATATTGAAGTCAGGGTAACCCCGCAGAGAGGCCGCGGCTTTGACAAGGTAGCCGAAAGAATCTACCAGTATCCCCAGGTAACACATTTAAGTTTAATGTCTGGTGACTATGATTTGTTTGTTACTGTTGAAGGAAAATCAATGAAGGAAGTAGCGTTGTTTGTCGCTGAAAAACTGGCTCCGATAGAGTCTGTTTTAAGCACCTCTACCCACTTTGTCCTTAAAAAATATAAGGAAAAAGGTGTGGTTTTTGAACAAAAATACAAAGATAACAGAGAGGCCGTGGTTTTATGAATATAAAAAAGATGCTCTGCCGGCATATCACGGCTGTTCCTCCCTCAGGCATAAGAAAATACTTTGATATGGTAAATGAAATGGAGGATGTCATTTCACTTGGAATCGGGGAGCCTGATTTTGTTACTCCGTGGAATATACGTGAAGAAGGCATTTATTCTCTTGAAAAAGGATATACAAATTACTCATCAAATGCGGGGGCAATTGAGCTCAGACGTGAAATATGCCGCTATATGGAGAGGCGTTTCAATCTGCAATATTCTCCGGAGCATGAAGTCCTTGTTACGGTAGGCGGAAGCGAAGCTATTGATTTGGCCATCAGAGTCCTTGCTACAAAAGGGGATGAGGTTATTATTCCGGAGCCTTCATTTGTCGCATATAAAGGGTGCACGTTATTTTCCGGGGCAACTCCTGTACCGTTAAGGTTAAAGGCTGAAAATGAATTTCGAATCAGGCGTGAAGATTTGGCCGAAGTCGTAACTGAAAAAACAAAGGCTTTGATTTTAGCTTATCCGAATAATCCGACAGGCGCGATAATGCAGTATGATGATTATGCTGAAATAGTTGATTTTTTGAAAGATAGGGAAATAATGATTATTTCCGACGAGCTTTATGCTGAATTGACATATGAAGGCAGCCATGTTTCAATAGCAAACTTTGAGCAAATGAAAGACAGGACAATAGTAATAAACGGGTTGTCTAAAGCATATGCGATGACGGGTTGGAGGATTGGTTATGCGTGTGCGCACAGGGACGTCATAGAGCAAATGAAAAAAGTTCACCAGTATGCGATTATGTGTGCGCCGACCACAGCCCAATATGCAGCCATAGAAGCGTTAAAAAACGCTGATGATGAAGTTGCGGAAATGGTTAAGGAATATAACCGAAGGAGAAGGCTTGTACTTAACGGCTTCCGCGGCATTGGCCTGGAATGCTTTGAACCAAAGGGAGCATTTTACGTATTTCCCGATATACGCAAATCAGGAATGACATCAGATCACTTTTGCGAGCGTTTGCTTATGGAAGAAAAAGTGCTTATGGTGCCGGGGAATGCGTTCGGCGAATGCGGTGAAGGCTTTGTACGGGCAACTTATGCAACATCAACTGAAAATTTGATTGAGGCAATTAAGCGTACCGGGAGATTTTTGAGCAGGATATAACGAGGGGGCAAAGACCCCTCATTTCTATCTTACCTGCCGCTGCTGTTTTTTTGCCAATTAGGCCGAAAAACCTTTTTAAGTATCAGCTCATCAAGGTAACGGCTTGCTTCAATGATTTGTTCCGCAGTTCCTGTCTCAATTAAAGCATAGAGATTCCTTCGTGCTTTTTCCAGTTCTTTCATCATATGTACTCCTAAAAACAAGACATTAGTGTCAAAAATTCTCAACAAATTCTGTTAAAGCATGGTATACATTGTATAAATATGGTTATATTTTAAAATATTGATTGAAATATGTCAATATTATATTAGTTTTTGGTAACTCAGGTTTATAAATTAAGTTATTGTTAAGCCATATACGGATAAATAATCTGAAATGCTGAACTAATAATTTGTTAAATAAAAGGTAGTATTACATATAATGCATTTAAAAAACAAACAAAAAAATGATATGCTAATATACGATTACTTATGATCCTGTCTTTGACACTTGTGAGATATAAAAACTCTGGAAAGCCATGTAAATCAGGCATTCCAGAGTTTTTTAAATTATTAAAAAGTGCGTAATTTTTTTTCTTTTTTGGTGTACTTAAAAATATTTCTTATTTCTTTTTTGCTAACAATTTCAGTATCAGTCCTAAATCCGAATGAATCATGTAAGGCATCAGTAAAATCAGTTCTTGTGTAGGTTGGAACATATCCTTCAGCAGGAATATGATAAAAATTCATGCCTCGTAAACCACTTATGATTTCGTCGCTAGTATATTTTCCACCTAGGTATTTTTCAAGATATCTGTATAAGACTAAGGCAAGAAAACATGTAGTAAAATGTGCTCGTATCCTGTCATCCCGGCTTAAGTATACAGGTCTTGCCTTAAAGTCATATTTCATGATCTTAAAACATTCCTCAATTTCCCATCGTCTGTGGTTTATCTTTGTAATAGCTGTGGCGTCATCTTCAAGGTTTGTACATACTGCATAAAACCCATCATACATTTCTTCATCTGCTATCGCCTCTTTGTTTAGGCTATGTATTGTTTTATCAGCTATTTCACCATCTTTCGTGATGTTAGTAGATGAGATGAAGCGTTTAAAATCATTCTGACTTTTTTTAGTGATGCCTGATGGTCTTGATTCAATCAGTTTAGCAGCACGTTCCAACTGTCTGCTTCTTAGTTGCCTTTGATAATCTCTGTATTTCAAGGAGAAAGTGACAATAAGTTTCTGCTCCAGGCCGTCTTCCTTTATCCAGCGTTCTTTGTAAAAGTTCTCTCCTTTGTATTTTTCATAGATTTCTTCATCCTTATNAAACAGGCTAATATCGTACGATTTACTCTCATCGTGCAGGTGCCAGCCTTTAGGGTCAAGAGCCCACTGCTTTAGGTGTTTTTTTAACTTTTTAACAGATTGAGTTGTAATGAACGCCCTTCCATTTCTATCGTTAAATTTGCGGTTTTCTGTTGATGATAGTCCGGCATCGGTGCACACGATGAATTTTGATAGCTCAAAGTCTTTGAGGATCTTTTCTTCTAATGGTTTAAGTGTTGTCTGCTCGTTTGTGTTACCACTGTGGATACTGAACGCAAGGGGGATACCATCTCCATCCATAAACAGCCCCATTCCCACAATTGGATTAGGCTTATGGTCCTTACCAAAACCATATTGTTTAAGACCCTCTTCTTGCTCTATCTCAAAGAAATAGTTAGTGCAGTCATAGTAAAGAATGCGATCATTTCTTTTAGAGACAGATAAGCTATTTTCATAAAGATTTGATTGAATGAAGTCGGTTTCCTTAGCAATCACTTCTAAGGCTCTGTATACATGCTGTAATTCAAAATCGGGTTGTTCTAACAGGCTTTTTGATTCCTGATGAGTATTCAGTTTCGAAGATGGGAAAAGTATTCTACCGTAAGTTAATCTCGAAAGGATAGAATCAAGATTAAAAGTAAATTTATACCTGGTCGAAATATCCTTGCAAATCTTATGTAGTCCTAACTGGTGATATATTTGCTGCAGGAACAAATAGCCACCATTGAAAGATCTCTGTATACCTTTTTCAACTCGTTTAGACTGACTGTACTTTACAATAACATCTCTGGTTTGTTCTTTTTCTTTTTTGTTTAGTTCCTCAATGTATTTTTTCGCCCATTCATAAGGATCCTCACCGTTAAGTCTTTCTCTGAGTTCGGCTTCAGTTCCAAGTTTCTCTACAATTTTAGTAGTACGTTTCTTGTTTTCCGTAACATCCTTTATCACATAAAGTGAAGTGGCATTTTTAGATTTTGAAAGGGATAATCTCATAAGGGCACCTCCTCTGTTCCCTTATATTATACCACATTACGATACAATACGAAAGAAAAACTTTTAAAATTTGACAAAAAAATAAGCCTATATCAAGGCTTTTGGAGATTTTTTCTTTATTCAAGTGTCAAATACCCGAGAAGAAGGAAACCGTTTCTGGCTTGAATACCTTTCAGTTGAACCGGATAAATGGGAGTTTTAAACTCGCAAGGTTAAAATTGGGCTTATATGGTACTAACTAAAGATTTACTGCAATGAAAATTACAATTTACACTCTCGGAATAAACAAAAAAGATGTGTTATAATGAACATATAGTTTACGTAATATAAAAATATTTATTCTTAAAGGCATTAAGACTTATGAAGCTGAAACACCTTATATTTTTTTCACTGGCTGCCATACAGGTGCATGGATAAGTTAAACAGGAAAAAGCAAGTTTATACAGTAGATTTGCAAATTAAGCGTACATTGTTTTTCAGAGAGATAATGAGCAGTGGGCATACTTTCAGCCACCAAAGCGAAGAAAGGCTTAAAGAATTGGGAATTACTCTTCAGAACAGACCTATAATTTCCATAGCAGTACGCATTCAGGATGACGCATGGAATTATGAACAAAACTACAAACTTGCCGTTATAAAAGCATGTAATAATATTTTAAAATAATAACTTAAAGGGAGGTCGTAATTAAAATGATTCCAAAGACGATGAAAGCATTGGTTGCATTCAGTACAACGGATTACCGTTTGGTAACCGATTACCCCGTNCCTGAATGCGGACCAGATGATGTGATTATCAAGACCGAAGGCTGTGGTGTATGCGCTGGGGACTTAAAATGCATGCATGGTGCNGCCATGTTCTGGGGTGATGAAAACCAGCCNTCCTGGGTTGAATCCCCATTTATACCCGGGCATGAGTTTATCGGTACTGCAGTTGCAGTAGGAGAGAATGTAACGGATTTTAAAGTTGGTGACCGTTTGGCTGCCGATCAGATTGTTCCCTGCGGTAAGTGCCGTTTCTGTAAAAGAGGACAGTATTGGATGTGCCAGCCGCATAAAATTTTCGGGTTTTTTAAAACCCTAAACGGCGGAATGGCGGAATATGTCAGATTGCCGAAGGGCTCGGTCATATCAAAGGTACCAAAAGAACTGCCGCTGGAAAAAGCATTGCTTATTGAACCGTATGGATGTTCAAAACATTGTATTGACCGCGCCCAAATCGGGTGTGAGGATGTAGTGGTTATTGCCGGTGCAGGTACACTTGGGTTGGGAATGATAACATACGCCCGTATGAAAAACCCGGCGAAGCTGATTGTTTTGGATATGATAGATTCCCGGCTGGAAAAAGCTAAGGAATTTGGAGCGGACATTGTTATGAATCCCGGTTCCGAAGACGTGGTTAAAAAGATAATGGATATGACAGACGGATATGGCTGTGATATTTATGTGGAAGCAACCGGTCATCCATCTGCCGTGGTACAGGGTCTGTCAATGATACGCAAACTTGGGCGTTTTGTTGAATTCTCGGTATTTAGCGAGCCGACAACGGTAGACTGGTCAATTATCGGTGATCGCAAAGAGCTTGATGTTTTAGGCGCGCACCTTTCTCCGTATTGTTATCCTTTTGTAATTGAGAATATTGCAAACGGGAACCTGAAAACAGAAGGTGTAGTGACACGTGTCTTTGAGATTGAAGACTGGGAAAAAGCTTTTGAATACGCGACCGGAAAACATGGTGATCTTAAGGTTGCGATTAAGTTTTAACTCAAAAAATGAATACTGAATTAAACATACGTCACTTTCGTGGAATTCGCGCAAGTTCATTTAATAAAGAATTTTGTATTTTTATAATATGGGGAAGCATTTGCTTCCTCTTCTTTTTACAATTTGTTCATATTTTGTTCAAAAGAATGCTGCATAATAAGATAGGTTGGATAGAATCCATGTTTTCGTACACTTCAATAAATCGTCACGATAATTTTGTGACAGATAGGAGGAATATAATGATAGAGATTCAAAACCTCACAAAGCATTACGGCGAAATCAAAGCTGTTGAGGATGTGAATTTTACCGTCGAAAAAGGAGAAATCCTTGGTTTTCTCGGGCCGAACGGAGCAGGGAAAACCACCACTATGAATATTATTACAGGATATATTCCATCTACGTCCGGTACCGTTAAAGTAAGCGGATATGATATTATGGATCAGCCGCGCGAAGTAAAAAGGAGAATCGGTTATATGCCGGAACATCCTCCTTTGTACATGGATATGACGGTAAAGGACTATCTTGATTTTTCGGCTTCGTTGAAGGAAGTTGACAAAAAGACGTGGAAAAGCCAAAAAAACGATATTATGGAGTTAGTAAAAATCACACATGTTCAGCACCGTTTGATTAGGAACCTTTCAAAGGGTTACAGGCAAAGGGTCGGCCTTGCGCAAGCCCTTGTGGGTGCCCCGGAAGTTCTTATATTAGATGAGCCTACGGTGGGTCTCGATCCTAAACAAATTATTGAAATCAGAAAACTAATAAAGGCATTGGGCAAAACCCATACAATAATACTCAGTTCGCATATTCTACCCGAGGTCAGTGCGGTATGCGAACGTGTTGTTATTATTAATAAAGGTAAAATTGTTGCGNTTGATACGCCTGAGCAGCTGTCGAAGAATCTTGGCGACTATTCAAAATTCACAATGACAATAGCCGGGCCAGACAAGAAAGTAAAAGAAATGCTTCAACAAATATACGGCGTTAAAGAAATTGAGGTTCAGAACAGGATCAGGGAAAACGAATTCAGCTATATAATTGAAGCGGATAAGGATATTGATGTCAGAAAACCGATTTTCCATAAACTGGCCGAATTCGGTTATCCAATTCTTGAGCTGAAGTCGCTTTCGATGTCTCTTGAAGATATATTCCTGCAATTAACAACAGAGGAAAAGGAGGTTAACTGATATGTTGGCTATATGGAAACGTGAAGTACAATCGTATTTTTACCAGCCTATAGCATATGTACTGATCAGCTTGTCATTCCTTGTTTTATCAATATACTATACATTCGGTACTATAGCGGGCAGATACGCTGAGATGAACAATCTTCTTGGCAATATTATATTCATTCTGACATTTTTAATTCCCATTCTTACTATGAGGATATTAACCGAAGACCGGAAAAATGGTACCGAAGTAATGTTGGTTACTTCTCCTGTCGAAATAGCTGATATTGTTATCGGGAAATACCTTGCGTCGCTGACTGTTTTTCTTGTTATGTATGCATTAACGTTTGTTTACCCTATTATTATTATCGCGCTTGGCGGTAAAATGGAAATACCGATGCTGGTAGGAGGCTATCTTGCTTTTCTTCTTATAGGTATGTCTTTTATAGCAGTGGGTGTTTTCGCTTCATCATTAACTGAAAATCAGATTGTTGCGGCAATTATCGGGTTTGTAATACTGCTGGTAATAAACTTAATTGATCCAATAGCAAGTTATGTAGGAGGTTTCCTTGCTGAAGTCCTCGGAATTTTTTCTTTACTGTCACGGTATAATGATTTAAATTCCGGAATTCTTGACATAACCTCAATTATTTATTATCTGAGCTTTACCGCTGTATTTCTTTTTCTAACAACAAGAGTGATCGATAAAAGACGCTGGAGTCAGGGGTGATTATGATGAAAAAAATAAGTTTTAAAGAAATACTAAATAAAAGAAGCCTGCGCTTCGGTTCATATTCCTTTATTCTTACAGCCATTGTAATAGCTGCGGCTATTTTGCTTAATTCTATTGTAAGCGGTACGAAATTAAGAGATAAACTGAAAATAGACCTGACGAGCAATAAACTATACAGTGTTGGGGAAACAACCGGTGAAGTGCTGAAGGAACTTGACACCGAAGTTGAAATAATCGGTTTGTTTGATGAAAAAGCAATGGAATCTACACAATACGGTCAGGTAATTGAATTTATAAAGCAGTATGAAAATAAAAGCAGCATGATTAAGATAAAATATGTAGATCCTGCAAAAAATCCTGCGTATATACAAAATGAACTGGATCCGACAGGCGTGCTGGGCGTGTCGAATTATGATTTTGTTGTTAGAAGCGGTAAAAGGGCAAAAGTATTATCATCATCGGATATATTTGAGTACACTTTTGACTCGCAGACATACAGCGGATACTACCTTACAGGGTTAAACGCCGAATATGCTTTTACCGGAGCGATCCGCTATGTTACTTCGGAAAATATCCCTGTAATCTATTTTGCGGAAGGGCACGGCGAAGGTGATCCGGACAACGATTTTAGTGAATTAAAATCAGATTTGGAACTGAACGGATATGAAATAAAAAAGATAAACCTTGCGGCGGTGGAAACTGTTCCGGAAGATGCTTCACTAATTATTTTCGCAAACCCTCTGCAGGATTTATCAATTGATGAAAAGGAGAAATTAATAATATTCTCTGAAAACGGAGGAAACACGGCATTCCTGTTTGATCCTCCCCGAAGCAATGCAAAGATGACAAATTTTGAAGAATTTTTATCTGATTACAATGTTGCATTGGGATATGATGTTATATTTGAGATGGCTGAAAACAGGTCATACTTTGGCCAGCCGTATTATTTTATTCCCACGGTGGAAAACAACAGCATTAATGAAGTTCTTGATCCGGATAAATTAACAATAAGTTTATTTAACGCGCGAAGCATTGATATCCTGATAAATGAAAAAGAATGGATAAAACCCCATACTCTTCTTTCCACTTCGTCCGAAGCTGTCGGCAGGGCACTTGAAGAAGGAAACGAAGACAAACAGGGGCCGTTGAACATCGGCGTGGCCGTTGAGCACACAGGGCGTATTAAAAAAAGCTGGACTATCGTTATAGGGAATGCTAATTTCGTTTCCGATAAAACCGCGGATACTACCGGTAACGGTAAGAAATTGCTGATTAACGGAATAAACAAAGTTCTTGAGAAGGATTCGGATGTTTATATCCCAGTTAAAAAATACAATATTCCCAGAATTGAAACAATAACGAATCAGACTATTGTGATACTTGGGATAGTTCTGATAATAGTTGTACCGCTCTTTATAATTGGTATAGGAGTATTTGTATGGTTAAGGAGGCGTCATCTGTGAGTAATTTCAAGAAGCTTATAATTCCGATAATTGCGCTTGTTATTCTTGCAGCCGCGTATATTATTATAGATAACCTGCCTGAGAAAGAAGATGAAACGGAGNCGACCGAAGAGAGGGTTGAGATCTTCAATTTTAAAAAGGACGATTTGGCTGANATAAAAATTGAAGGCAGGGACGAAATATTATGGTTCCGCTATGTCACAATACAGGTTGAGGAAGAAGAAACAACACCCGACGGAACCGTTGAAAAGAAAACGGTGGATCGCAATGTTTGGCAAGCGGTTGAACCTGAAGGCATGAAACCAAATACAAGTACAATTGATAATATAGCGTGGAATGCTAACACATTAAAAGCGCAAAAGGTAATAGAGGAAAGCCCGTCCGACCTTTCGATTTATGGTCTTGACAACCCTGTCAAACTTACGTTTATTATGAAAGACGGTACACAAAACATAATTGATGTGGGAAATAAAATACCGACNGGCGGTTCGTATTATGTCCGGAAGGAAGGCGATCCGACCGTTTACACGATTGGAAGTTACGAAGCCGAAAAATTTTTGCAGACTAAATTTGATTTGATGGTAAAAGAATTATACGAAGAATCATATACACCGGAAGATTTTACTGCGATAAGCTATGAAAGAAAAGGCGCAAAGGTTTTTGATTCAGCTTCGGATGAAAAAGGGAACTGGTTCATTTCATATCCGATTGAAACAGAAGCAAACAGCTCAAGCATTTATTCAATACTGCAGGTGCTTGGCGAATTGACCGTGTTTGAGTATGTTGAAGAAAATGTTGAAGATCTTAACAAATACGGTCTTAAAAACCCGCCATATATATTAAGTTATACTACGAAAGGGAACAACTATAAGCTGTCATTGGGGAACAAAACCGATAAAGGGTATTTCTATGCAATTATGAACGATGAAAACCTTGTATTCACGATCCCCGGAAGCAATTTCCCGTTCCTTGACAAGCCTATTGAAGAAATTATAAGTTCCTTTATACACTTGCAGAATATCAGCGATGTCGCTGAAATGCGGGTACAGATAGACGGTAGGACAGATATTTCTAAAATAAAAGTTGATACGGAAGATGATGAAAAAAGCACCTATGAGTTTAATGGAACTCTGTTAACAGGAGAAAAAGATGATCAATATATATCCGCATTCAAGAAATATTACCAGGGAGCGATTGGCCTTATTGTAGACAAAGTTGAGCTTGATGCCGAGCCTGTTTTAGAGAATCCTGAAGTAACGATAACCTATACTCTTCACAGTGGTGAAAAGATTGTTGTCGAGCTTGTTTCCACTCCCGACAATATTTATTACTATGCTTTCAAAAACGGGGAGTATACGGGAACAATGCTAAGGAAAAAGCAGTTAGATGATGAGAACAGAAATGGCCTGCGCGTGGCTTATGATAAGTTTGTTGAAAAACTTAAGGAAAGAGATGAAGAATAAGACAGGATAAAGTAAATAAAGTTCGTTCATTTTTCTATTTGATACTGCCGCGATTTAAAGCATTGCGGCAGTATTCATTTTGTTTATTGTATACAATATTATACAATTTCCGGCCTAAATATTGGATAATATTTTTTCTTTAAAAATATTGATTTATTGGTAAATGCTTGTTATAATATTAACGAAGTAAGTTAAATAATTAACAAGCAAAATATGTAAACCTGGTTATGACAGGGGGGTTGTATTATGGGTTGCAAGTGTGAAAATAACTGTGCGGATCAGAAAGTTCAGGAACTTATTGAAATAATAGACAAGCACAAGGGTAAAAAGGGAGCTTTAATACCTGTGCTTCATGATGCGCAGAATTTATACGGCTATCTTCCGCTGCAGGTTCAAAAAATCATATCTGAGCGGATGAATATTCCTCTTGCCGAAATATATGGAGTTGTTACTTTCTATACACAGTTTTCTTTAAACCAGAAAGGAAAGTACCAAATTCGAGTATGTCTGGGAACAGCTTGTTATGTTAAGGGCTCAGGCAAAATTTATGAAGAACTGAAAAAAGAGTTGAAACTTAGCGGAGACGGTACCACTGAAGACGGGCTGTTTTCTTTGGAATCCTGCAGATGTATTGGTGCCTGNGGGCTGGCTCCGGTTATTATGATTAATGACGATGTTTACGGCGAATTGGTTCCGGCTGATGTTCCCGATATAATAAAGAAATACCGTGACCGGAAATAAAGTCGGTGGTAAGTTGAGAGCCGAGTGTAATTGGAGGTGTTATTAATGAAATCCCTATCTGAATTGGATATTATCAGGAAAAGAGCGTTAAATGAGCTTAACCTTCATGATAAGCCGGATAGAATAAGAATTGTCGTAGGTATGGCAACATGTGGAATCGCTGCGGGAGCGGAACCCGTAATGAAGGCATTTGTTGATGAGTTAGAAAGAAGGAATATAGACAATGTACACGTCACTAAGACAGGTTGTATTGGGGTGTGCAGGCTTGAGCCTATTGCAGACGTTATTAACGCAAAAGGCGAAAAAATAACTTATGTTAATCTTGATGAAAAAAAGGCAAGAAGAATTGTTGTAGAACATTTGATAAACGGCCGTCCGGTAAGTGAATACACAGCCGGCAAAGCGGAAAGCTAAAGGGTTCATCGGATCCGACGCATATGCTGCGGCGGAATCCTAAGCTTGATATGCGGCCCTATTGAATTGAGTATAAATCCAAAGCGGAATGGAGGGTCAAATATGATGTATAAATCACATGTATTGATATGCGGAGGTCCGGAATGTACAAAATCCGGGATTGCTGAGATAAATAAACAGTTTGAAAGATTACTTCGGGAAAAATCTTTGGAGAATGAAGTAAAGATTTTGAAAACCGACTGTTTCGGATTATGCGAAAAAGGCCCGATTGTTGTTGTCTACCCTGAAGGCACGATATATTCGGAAGTTACTCCCGATGATATAAAACAAATAGTTGAAGAGCATCTGGTTAACGGAAGGATTGTTAAAGAGCTTACTCTTGGCGGAAAGGAAGCAAAAGAAGCGCTGAAAGGCCTGGAAGAGGTTCCTTTTTTCAAGCACCAGCTTAGGATTGCGTTAAGAAATTGCGGAGTTATCAATCCTGAAAGTATAGATGAATATATTGCAAAAGACGGTTACAGGGCATTAGGAAAAGCATTAACCGAAATGACCCCCTCCGAGGTTATAGAAACAATGAAAAAATCCGGGTTGAGGGGAAGAGGAGGCGCAGGTTTCCCGACAGGTTTGAAGTGGGAATTTGCGTCAAAAGCGCAGTCGGAACAAAAATATGTTTGCTGCAACGCGGATGAAGGTGACCCTGGAGCATTCATGGACAGGAGCATTCTTGAAGGGGATCCCCATTCTCTTATTGAAGCGATGGCAATTGCAGGATATGCTATTGGCGCCGATCAGGGATATATTTACGTACGTGCCGAATATCCAATTGCCGTATCAAGGCTGAACATTGCTATTGAACAGGCAAGAAATTACGGCTTGCTTGGTAAAAACATATTTGGTACCGATTTTAACTTTGATTTGGAATTGCGACTTGGTGCCGGTGCGTTTGTATGCGGAGAAGAAACCGCTTTGATGACTTCAATAGAAGGAAAAAGAGGAGAGCCGAGACCTCGTCCTCCGTTTCCGGCAAACAAGGGGCTTTGGCAAAAACCGACTATATTGAATAATGTTGAAACCTATGCTAATGTACCGGTAATAATATTAAAAGGGCCGGAATGGTTTTCCAGTATCGGAACTGAAAAAAGCAAGGGTACGAAAGTATTCGCTGTCGGCGGTAAAATAAATAATACCGGGCTTGTCGAAATACCGATGGGAACTACGCTTCACGAAGTTATTTATGACATCGGCGGAGGAATTCCGAACGGGAAGAAGTTTAAAGCGGCGCAGACCGGCGGCCCGTCGGGAGGATGTATCCCGGCAAAGCATATAAATACTCCGATAGACTACGATACTTTGTTGTCACTCGGTTCAATGATGGGTTCCGGCGGACTTATAGTCATGGATGAAGATACATGCATGGTGGACATAGCGAAATTCTTCCTTGAATTTACAGTGGACGAATCATGCGGTAAATGCCCTCCATGCCGTATAGGTACAAAAAGAATGTATGAAATTCTTGAAAGGATTACCGAAGGGAAAGGCGAGGATGGCGATATAGAAAAGTTAGAGACATTGGCAAAGAATATTAGCGTTTCTTCGCTTTGCGGCCTCGGGCAGACTGCCCCGAATCCGGTTTTGAGTACTTTAAGGTATTTCCGCGATGAATATGAAGCGCATATTCGTGACAGGAGATGTCCCGCGGGAGTATGTAAAGCTTTGTTAAGATATGTAATTGAAGAAGACAAGTGTAAGGGATGCGGTTTGTGTGCAAGGAATTGCCCTGTTAACGCGATTACGGGCGAGTTGAAAAAACCCTATAAAATTGACAGTGATATATGTATTAAATGCGGCGCCTGTATGGAAGTTTGCAAATTCGGCGCTGTAAGCAAAAAGGCATAACAGAAGGGAGTGAGCGTAATGAGTAAAATGGTAACATTAACAATCGACGGCATTGAAGTGAAAGCACCTGAGGGTTCAACTGTTCTTGAGGCTGCTAAACTGGCAAATATAAAAATTCCTACCCTTTGCTATTTGAAGGGTATTAATGAAATCGGCGCATGCAGGATATGCGTTGTGGATGTTGGTGTAAAAAACCTGCAGGCTTCCTGTGTTTACCCTGTTGCGGAAGGGATGAAGGTTATAACAAATTCCCCGAAAGTACGTGAAGCAAGGAGAGTAACACTTGAGCTGATTCTTTCCAATCACGACAGAAAATGCCTTACCTGTGTGCGCAGTGAAAATTGTGAACTTCAGAGGCTTGCGAAGGATCTGCAGGTTGATGACATTCGTTTTGAAGGAAAAAAGAATGATTACAACATAGATGACTTTTCCGATTCTGTTGTGAGGGATCCTAACAAATGTATACTTTGCCGCCGTTGTACAAGCGTATGTAAAAATATTCAGACCGTTTCGGCAATTGAAACAAATGAAAGAGGTTTTGATACAATTGTTGCCTCTCCCTTTAATATTTCATTAAAGGATACACCCTGCGTGAACTGCGGGCAGTGTATAAACGTTTGCCCGGTTGGAGCGCTGCGTGAAAANGATAATATCGATAAAGTCTGGGAAGCGATAGCTGATCCGGACCTTCATGTGGTCGTTCAGACAGCTCCGGCGGTNAGAGTTGCAATAGGGGAAGAGTTCGGGCTTCCCATAGGGACCCGCTGTACCGGAAAAATGGTTGCGGCGTTAAAACGCCTTGGGTTTGACAAGGTATTTGATACCGATACCGCTGCGGATCTTACCATTATGGAAGAAGGCACAGAGCTGATTGAAAGGATAAAAAATGGTGGAAAGCTTCCTTTGATAACCTCCTGCAGCCCTGGCTGGATAAAATTCATAGAGCACAATTATCCTGATTTGCTGGATAACCTTTCCACGTGCAAATCGCCTCAGATTATGTTCGGAGCGATATTAAAGACTTATTATGCGGAAAAGATGGGAATTGATCCTGCGAAAATTTTTGTGGTCTCCGTCATGCCGTGTACCGCGAAAAAGTTTGAAGTAAAGCGTCCGGAGCTTTCGGCAACCGGATACCCGGACGTAGATGTATCTATTACAACAAGAGAAGCGGCCAGGATGATCAAGGAGGCAGGCATAGACTTTAACAGCCTTCCGGATGAGAACTTTGACGATCCTATGGGGGATGCTTCAGGCGCGGGTGTAATATTTGGCGCTACAGGCGGTGTTATGGAAGCGGCGTTAAGGACAGTAGTGGATATATTAACCGGCAAAGATAATGATGATATTGAATATAAAGCTGTTCGCGGTCTCGACGGCATTAAAGTTGCGGAAGTGAAAGCAGGAGATCTAACCTTGCGCGCGGCTGTTGCCCATGGCCTTGGCAATGCAAGAAAGATAATGGACCAGATTCGTTCCGGCGAAGCGGATTACCATTTTGTTGAGATAATGGCCTGTCCCGGGGGATGTGTTAATGGCGGAGGACAGCCTATCCAGCCTGCCGCGGTAAGAAACGAGATTGATATTTGTGCCGAAAGAGCAAAAGCGATATATACCGAAGACGAGAATATTCAAATAAGGAAGTCTCATAAAAATGAGAGAATTATGAAGCTGTATGAAGAATTCCTGGAAAAGCCGGGAAGCCATAAAGCACATGAACTTTTGCATACACATTATGAAGAACGTGAGAATTATCCGGAAGAATGTTGTGGTAATATTTAATTTTAAAACCCTTCTGTATAACTCAATTCGATTCAGGGGCTGAATTTTAGTATTCAGCCCTTGAATTATTTTAAGTTTATTTGTTTTAACACCTTTCAGTATTGCTTTTTGCGGTACTCTATAGGAGATATCCCCGTTATTTTTTAAAAACCCGGTTATACTGTGAAACACTTCCGAATCCGACTTTTTTGCACATTGTCTTTATTTTCATATTTGTATTAAGAAGAAGCTTCTGAGATTCTTTTACTCTCAGACTGTTTAAATATTTTACGAAAGTGAAATTAGTGGCGTCTTTAAATATCCTGCTGAAATAATACGGGCTTATATAAAATTTTCCTGAAATATCCGATATTTTAATTAATAGCAAGGATGAGGTGAATATTATGAAAAAGATTAAAGGCGATTTTGCTGTTAGAATGGCGGATTCTGTTATGGCCAGGGACAAAATCCTGCCCGTCAAATGGTCGTACGATTATGGGGTTGTTTTTAAGGGTTGATTGCGATTAATTCAGTGCTTTGCCTTGTGAGTAAATGAAACACCTCAACATTATTTGAAAAGCAAGCCGGATATGTCTGTTAAAAAATATCTGCTTGTGTTAGAATAGGGTAAGCGGTTTCCAAAATTCAGCTTGCCTAACATAGGCGGGAGCCATCTCCTGCCTTTTTGCATGGAAATACCGTAAAAATCATCTATGGGGGACAGTATGAAATTTGACATTGTGTTAAATCAGGTAATTATTTTGTTTATTATAATGATCACGGGTATAGCTGCCGCAAAAGCCGGAGTTATATCTGACGGGACTTCAAAAAAACTTTCCGAACTTCTTATATATGTTACAAATCCCATGATGGTACTGGGTTCTTTTTTCTTTGAGTATTCACTGGAAAAGCTGTTTGATGGTTTATTGGTGTTTGTAATAGGCTCAATATTTTTTATTTTGACAATAATCCTGTCAAAAATCATTTTCAGCAGGCACGATGAAAAGAAAACACCAGTACTGCGGTTTGCAATGGTTTTTCCAAATTGTGGATTTGTTGGTCTTCCGATGATGAAAGCTCTGTTTGGAAATGATGGCGTATTTTATGGCTCATTTTATGTTGTTGCCTTCAATATTTTTTTATGGACATTTGGAATCACAATGTTTAATGATGGCAAGGGAGCAAAGGGAGCTGTTAAAACACTGAAAGAAGCACTGCTTAATCCCGCGGTTATTGCCGTATACGTCGGGCTTGTAATATTCATTTTAAGAATTCCAATACCCGGCGCTGTAAAAGATGCGGTAAATTATATGGGGAATATGACTCTGCCATTGTCAATGCTTATAGTAGGTTCGTTAATCAGTACGTCAAAATTAAAAACGCTGTTTAATGATTTTAAAGTGTATTATGTTTCGTTTATCAGGCTAATTGCAGTTCCTTTGCTTGCTTACTTTATAATGAGCTTTGCGGGTTTACCCCATATGCTGATTTCAATTGTTGTTACTGCCCTGGCGATGCCTGCTGCCGCAACCACGACAATATTTGCAGACATGTTTGACAGAGATGCCGTATTTGCATCAAAAACCGTTGCATTTTCAACATTGTTTTCAATTATCACTGCACCGTTAATTGTATCTTTGTTATAGCGAGTCCAAAGTAAAATTATGGATTATCATTGCTTTTGATTTCTCCGCTAATGATTGGCGATAATCTTAACAGAACCGGAGCTGTAATAACGGCGATAATTATCCCTGTGGAAAGCTGGAAAAGATTCATAGGAATGCTGAAAATCGGAGAAATCGCATTCCCGTATAAAAAGTATTCGGCAAAATAGTAGCCGATAATCATCCAGCTTCCGCAGCTTATCATACCTAAAATTATTCTGGGGTTAAATCCGGTTATGTTTCTCTTTTTTACGATCCAGTAAACAAGCACACCAAAAATCAGAAAAAATATCAATATTGCCGCACTTAGTTTTAACTGCAGAGAGGAGGCCATTTTTACGATCGTTTCGGAGTTTATTTCAAGAGCGTCGGCGGGACTGTCCGTTGAAAACCGTGTGCTTTTTGCCATCATGTTCTTTAAAACAGCCATAAACCCAATCCAAACGGTTAGTATTGCAGAAGAGAATATAATAGTGTTTTTCTGGGAACGATGCTTTATTATAAAACCCATAATTACTGCCATAACAGATTTTATAATCAAAGTAGGAAAAGCCCATTGTGCGTATTCAGACAGAAGGTCGGAAAGCATTGAACCTGTGCCGGATGCAAAAGCTCCGTAAAAGGGTCCAAGAAGCAAAACAGATAAGAAAATAAAGGCATCGCCGAAATGAATATATCCGCCGTTAGCAAAAGGAATCTTTATTATGCTTGTAGCAATAAACACAAGTGCCGTCATCAGGCCTGTGAATACTATCTTCATAAGATTGGTTTTTCTTTTATTCGTACATATCACTCCCATTTCTACCGTACTTCCGATTTCAGAGCCTCATCAGATTTATGGTACAGGTTTCAGTATGATAAAATATATCATATAACTGACCACATTAAAAGTGACAGATTCATGATATTTGAAGGGGACAGATTTGTTAATTAGCCTTTTTTGCAGCAGCATCCTGTTTAGTTTTGTTAATATTGCGCAGTGAATTACCGATACGAAATTCGGTTTTTATTGATATGTGTTTAACTGAATAATTGCTGTTTTTCAAACACTCAAGCAGCATCTCGGCTGATTTCCTTCCCACTAAACCTGGAAAAGACTCTATATATGCAAGAGACGGAACTACAAGTTTAGAATTTGCCAGATTACCGAATGACAGCAATCCAATATCATCAGGAATGTTTATTTCCAGATCTTTAGCGGTATCCATTATACCCAGAGTTATCATCTCGCCTCCGGATACTATAACATCAGGTCTGTGTTCCATATTCCATATTTTTTTCAAAGCATAACCACCGAATTCTTCATTAAACGGCCCGTATAAAACGTAATTATTATTATATGGGATATCAAAGTCATATAAAGCGCGTAAATAACCATTATACCGCTCAAAGCTTGTTATTATATCCTTTGGTCCATTAACTAAAGCAATCCGTCTATACCCCATATTTAACAGTTTTTTAACCCCGTCATAGCACGCTGTCTGCTTGTCTGTTCCAACATAATTCAGTTCATGTGTATCCGGTTTGCGATCTATAATAACAACAGGAGTGCCCATCTTTTCAATTGACAGCAGTATATCATTGTTTTTACCTGTAGCGGTCAAAATTAAGCCATCAACCTTTTGCTCGTTAAGGAGCTCGATATTTTTACGCTCTTTATGTGCATCATCATCAGAACTCATAATAATGAGTATATACCCCTCTTCTGACAAATATTTTTCAACTTCACTTGCTATTGCCATTTGGGCATTATTTGTTATATCGGTGCAGCCGGTTTAAACGACAGATGTAATGATAAATAATGTTTAACGGCTGCAAAACAGCATCTTTTAACGAAAAAGGCGAGGGGTGTACTGTGTGGAAAAATTAAAATTAATAGATAAGTACATAAAAAAGGTAACTTTATGGATTACCGGAGCATTATTCATAGTTGTTGGATTGTCTATATTTCTTCAAATATTATTCAGATATGTGCTTTCTATAGGTCTAAACTGGGTAGACGAGTTCTCACGCTATGGTCTGGTATGGATAATTTTTCTCGGGGGCGCATCCGCAATTAATGTCATTGAACAAACGTGCATAACTTTTATAAAAAACAAAATTCCCCATAAAGCCTTAAAGTGGATAATACTTGTATTTCGTATAGCTATTATTATTTTTCTGATTGTTCTGATTATTACGGGTTTTCAGTTTGCAAGGTTGGGAAAAATGTCAAAAACGCTTGCACTTTGGGGGTTATCTCAATATTGGGCATTTTTGGCCATACCTGTCGGCTCTGTTTTCATGACCATAAGCTATATTATAAAAACAATATTGGATTTCTTTATGTTTGAGGAAACAAATCATAAACAGGAGGCCGTACAAATATGACAACATTTACGATAGTTTTTTTATTGGCTTTATTTTTGGGAATGCCTGTTGCCTTTGCGCTTGGCGTGCCATCTCTCATGTATTTAGTTGAATCCGGGCAGACCTCGATATTGCCAATGATGCCGCAGAAGATTTTCGGCGGTCTGAATTCGTTTACATTATTAGCTGTACCGTATTTTATATTTGCCGGAGAAATTATGTCCAAAGCCGGCATTACCGAACGTCTTGCAAACCTGTTTTATTTGCTTGTCGGAAGAGTCAAAGGCGGACTCGCTTATGTTAATATTCTCAACAGCACGGTTTTTGCCGGCATTTCAGGTTCAGCCATTACAGATATAATGGCAATGGGCTCATTAGAAATTAATATGATGGTAGAGCAGGGTTATGAAAAAGACTTTGCTACGGCATGTACTGTTTCATCTTCTGTTGTTGGACCTATAATACCGCCAAGCATTATGGCTGCAATGTACAGTGGTATAACAGGTGTGTCGTTGGGAGCATTATTTGCCGGCGGTTACTTGCCTGGAATATTGTTTTCGCTTTCAATGGCAATTATTATTTTCTTGCAGGCAAAAAAACGAAACTATCCGCGCAGGATGGAAAAGATACCCTTCAAGGCTGCAGTTAAGATAGTTATTGATGGTATCGTTGCAATACTAATGCCGGTCATTATGATAGGCGGTATCCTTGGCGGTGTTTTTACTCCTACCGAGGCTGCCATTGTTGGTGTAGTGTATGCAATAATAGCTGGTTTTTTTATTCTCCGCACACTTAAACTATCAGATTTTCCTGAGATGATTGTCAATACAATAAAAAATGCAAGTGGACTGCTATTGCTAATGGGAATAGCATATCTGTTCGGCTGGGTACTGTCTTTTGAAAATGTCAGCGGCAATGTCGCCGATTTAATAACTTCTTATACCACTAATCCGACGATCTTCATGTTATTGGTAGTATTACTTGCATTATTTGCAGGTATGTGGATGGAAGTTGGAACCATTGTTATTCTATTTACGCCAATACTATATCCAACTGCAGTGATGCTTGGCGTTCATCCAATTGTTTTCGGCGTAATACTAATAATTACTTCTGCCCTTGGAGTAACGACACCGCCTGTTGGTGTATGCCTGTATGCCGCGTCTTCAATAGCCGGCATACCGATAGAACGGACTTTCAGACGGGTTGCGCCATTTTTTATTGCGCAGTTTTGTGCAGTTGTGTTGATGGTTCTGTTCCCTGATATCATACTGTTCCTGCCCAGAGTTTTTGGATTAATATAAAAATATGCTGAAGGAGTGAGTTTTATTATGAACATTAAGATTGAAAAAGTTGAATCCCTTTATATTAAGTTTCCGTTAAGCAAACAGCAGATTCATGAAGCCATCCCATCAGTGAGGGATTGTGCAACGTTGTTGGTTAAGGTTTATTGCAGCGATGGCACTATTGGATTCGGGCGTACTTACGGCGGTGATTCTTTCGGTACATATACAGTAAAGAGATGTATTGATACCATGATAGCGCCTGTAGTAATCGGTGAAAATCCTTTCTATGTTCATAAAATATGGAAGAAACTTGAGGATGTAAGTCACTTTCTTGGAAGAGCGGGTGCAGTTTTTAAAGGAGTAAGCGCCGTTGATATCGCGATTTGGGATGCCCTTGGGAAAATAACCGGGCTGCCTCTATACCATCTTTTGGGCGCGGCGCGTGATCATGTCAATGTATATGCAAGCGAAGGCTGGTTAAATTTATCTACGGAAGAATTGGTTGAATCAGTCAAGGCATTGGTAGATAAAGGATATAAGGCTGTTAAATTCAGGCTTCCTTTAGACAAAAATGAATGTATTGAAAAGATGAGTGCTGTCCGTGAAGCAGTCGGCCCCGATATTAACCTGATGGTAGATATTCAGAATGCCTGGGTTGACGTACCGACATCTATAAAACGGGTAAAAGAACTTGAAAAGTATGATCCGTTTTTCTTTGAAGAACCTGTTCGCGTTCAAGATCTGGATGGGCATGCAGAAATCAAATATGCTACAGGTATCCCTATTACAGGCGGCGAGCATATATATAGCAAGCACCATTTTCGCGAAGCGCTGACAAAAAACGCATTCAGTTACGTGCAAGTGGATAGTGTTCGCGTAGGCGGTGTTTCTGAATGGATGAAGGTTGTCGGAATGTGTGAAGCATGGTTTGTACCGGTTATACCGCATGCAGCATTTGAGATACATGTACACACGGCATGTGCTTTTCCGGAGTCAACCGTACCGTATATCGAATATCTCACTGACTATGAGGGTGAATTGCTGCCTAATATATATAAGGACTTTGAACATCCTGAATCAGGTGTTGCCACCCCGCCTTCAAGACCGGGACTTGGACTCACGTTAAATGATGATTTTATTAAAGACTATATTATCAGTGATTAATTAAAATAGTGAAAGAGTAATATGATTAAAAGCAGTACCTCAAAATGTTTTTTTCTGTATTAACGAATATAGAAAGATTGAAGCAAAAATTGTGTGCGGAATAACATAAATAGAAATAACAGCGCTATGAGTTTAATTGTACCCAGTTGAAATACACAACTGGGTATTTTTTATATGTGAATAAATAGTAGTATATTCTATTATATAAGTTTTCCAGAGAATTAGCATCGGGCATGTATCTAACTATTTCCTCTAATTTGCGCGAATTCATATTTTTTGATATAATACTTTCGGTTCTTATCCAGTCAACTTAATTATTGGCAGGTTGAATCATAGTTATATACGTTTCTTCAGCGTGCTTATGCGGCTTTCCAGGCTTTATTGCAACCTAACGGCATTTCTTAAACATTATATGTCTTTTGTTTTTATGGGAGTCGTTGATTTTATGTATTAACCGGTTAATGTACCCGGTGTATTACCAATTATATTATTTTGTACGGAAAGTGAGGTTGAGAGATGGCTAATGTGAACAACATGGTACCGAACAATCGTTTTGAGCTGCTGAAAAATGAAATATTAGATTATGAGACAGCAAAAAATAGTATTCTAACAGGTGTTGAGGACTATGAAAGAATCATGTACCGTAAAAAACGGATATTGGAGTACCTTAATGCTGACGAGAAAGACTATCAGGACTACAGGTGGCAGATGAAGAACCGTTTTACCGGTGCAAAAGGTTTGGCTGAGCTAATTCAGTTGCCGGATGAAGAAATATGCCATGTAAACAAGGTGGCGGAAAAATATCGTTTTGCAGTATCCCCATACTATTTATCGCTTATAGATCCGGAAAATCACGATTGTCCTATTAGAAAGCAATCCATTCCTTCAGCCGCCGAACTTAATGATCAGGGCGAGCTGGATCCTATGGATGAAAAAGGCCATGCAATTCAAGAAATCATTACCCGCAGGTATCCTGACAGGTTAATTATTAAAGTAACAAACGTATGCGGAATGTTTTGCCGGTTTTGTCAGAGAAGAAGAATGATAGGGGAATTTGATAAAGTTGTTCCGCGGCAGAAAATACAAAAAGCAATTGATTACATTGCCGAAAACAAAGAACTACGTGATGTGCTTATTACAGGCGGAGATGCGTTTATGGTTTCTGATGAAATGCTTGGTTGGATGCTTGGAGAGCTTAGAAAAATTAAACATGTGGAAATAATACGTTTGGGTACAAGAACACCTGTTACGCTTCCGCAGAGAGTTACAAAAGAGCTTGTGAATATATTGAAAAAGTATCATCCGATATTTGTTAACACACAATTCAACCATCCGATGGAAGTTACCCCGGAGGCAAAACAGGCATGTGAAATGCTTGCCGATGCGGGAATACCACTGGGTAACCAAATGGTATTGCTTGATGGGGTAAATAACAACAAATTTGTAGTGAGAAAACTTAACCAGGCTTTATTGAAAATAAGGGTAAAACCTTACTATATATTTCATCCGAAAAAAATAAAAGGAACCAGCCATTTCTGGGTTAAAATAGAGGACGGTCTGGAGATAATGGAAAGCCTTCGCGGAAGGACATCAGGCCTTGCGATACCAACATATATCATAAACGGGCCGAAAGGCATGGGCAAAACCCCAATACTGCCAAATTATCTTATGTATCTTGGCAAAAACAAAGCTGCATTCAGAAACTGGCAGGGGGATTATTTTGAAGTCGATAACTAAGAAGCTTAATGAACGTTATTCCCGCGGGTCCTGCAAACCCGCAACATTTGCCTGTTAGATGGAGGGCGTTGGAGCATGCCGCCCGGCGTAAGCGAAAACACCCGAATCACCCGCTTTGTATATGGCATTATTTTCGCGGGTCCTGCTTCGGGTGTTTCGTTTACTTGTTCGACAAAGCACATACCGATAACACGCTTTAGATCCTGTATATTTACGCAAAGAGGCTCTTGCAAATGAAGCTCTTCGTTGACGACATTATACAAAAGTTCAAAGAGATGAAATTAGTAGTAGTAAAATATACTACTTATGTATTGAAATCGCTTTTTCCCGGTGGTATAATTAAGAAAAACGAACTAAATGTCCGCTGTGTTTAAATTGCTGAGCAATTTATTCCGCAGCCTTAAGCTGGTGTTTAAAAGAGAACCTGCGATCATATTGGTATGGAGATGGGAAAAATGAAATTTACTAAAATGCACGGCATTGGAAATGATTACGTTTATATAAATTGTTTTGAAGAAAAGGTGGAAAAACCTGAAGAACTTGTAAAGTTTATAAGCAACCGTCATTTCGGAGTTGGTTCAGACGGCCTTGTTTTAATACTGCCATCTTCAGAGGCCGATTTTAGAATGCGAATGTTTAACCCGGACGGTTCCGAAGCCCAAATGTGCGGTAACGCGATACGATGTGTGGGAAAGTATGTTTATGACAATAGTATGACTAATAAAAAAACCTTGTCAATTGAGACCCTTGCGGGAATTAAAGTTTTGGAATTGATTACGGATAAAAACAATAAAGTTGCAATGGCGAAAGTCGATATGGGAGAACCAATACTTAATGCTCGTGATATTCCTGTCGACAGCGATATTGGATTGTTTGTAAATCAACCGCTTCAAGCTTTGGGGAAAGAGTACCGCGTTACGTGTGTCTCAATGGGTAACCCGCATGCCGTTATATATGTTAAAAATGTTTCCGAATTTCCGGTTGAGAAAGTAGGCCCTGAAATAGAAAAACACGCGCTGTTTCCCGAAAGAATTAATGCGGAATTTGTTGAAGTTATTAATGCTAAAAGATTGAAAATGCGGGTATGGGAAAGGGGAACCGGAGAAACAATGGCTTGCGGTACCGGAGCCTGTGCGGTTCTTGTGGCTTCCAGCCTTAACGGAGTTTCCGAAAAAAAAGCTACGGTGGAACTGCTTGGCGGAAATCTTGATATTGAGTGGGATGAAAGCAATAACCGCGTGTATATGACAGGCCCAGCGGCTTTGGTGTTTACAGGCGAATTATATATTTAGCCTGCTATCCAGGAGGGCTTAAAATAAATTGTTTTAAATAAAAAGGAGAATAAAGATGTCGCGATTAAATGAAAACTATTTGAAACTGCCCGGAAGTTATTTGTTCGCTGAAATTGCAGACAGGGTTGCCTCATTTAAAAACGAAAAACCGGATGCTGATGTTATATCCCTTGGTATTGGGGATGTCACTAAGCCGTTGGTTCCGGCTGTTGTCGAAGCTATCCATAAGGCAGCGGATGAAATGGGACAGGAAGATACTTTCAGAGGCTACGGACCTTACCAGGGATACGATTTTCTCGCTGAAAAAATAATAAAGCATGATTTTAATAGGTACGGTATTGAACTGTCAACAGATGAAATCTTTATAAGTGACGGGGCAAAAAGCGATTGCGCGAATTTTCAGGAAATATTCGGGCAGGACAATGTTGTTGCCGTATTAGATCCGGTATATCCTGTTTATGTTGACAGCAACGCAATGGCTGGAAGAACAGGCAATTATGACAGCAATACGGGGAAATGGACTAATCTTGTATATCTTCCGTGCACTGCCGATAACGGTTTTGTTCCTGCTTTGCCGGAAAAAAAGGTTGATATTATTTACCTTTGTTATCCAAACAATCCGACCGGAACGGTCTTGACAAAAGAGCAATTAAAAATATGGGTAGATTACGCCCGTGAGAATAAAGCCGTTATTCTTTTCGACGCGGCATACGAGTCTTATATTACCGAAAAAGACATCCCGCACAGTATTTATGAAGTAGAGGGAGCTAAAGATGTGGCTGTTGAGTTCAGAAGCTATTCAAAAAACGCCGCTTTTACCGGCACACGCTGCGCTTATACGGTAGTTCCGAAGAATGTCAAGGCTTACACGGAAAAAGGCGAAGCCGTTGCTCTAAACGGGTTGTGGAATCGAAGGCAGACCACTAAATTCAACGGAGTACCATATATAGTTCAAAGGGGAGCGGAAGCCGTTTATTCTGAAGGAGGGCAAAAGCAGATACATGAAGTGATAAGCTATTATATGGAAAACGCGAAGATCATCCGAAACGGTATTGAAAGTATGGGTCTTTCTGTCTACGGCGGGATAAACGCCCCTTATATATGGCTGAAAACCCCGGATGGATATGATTCATGGCAGTTTTTTGATAAGCTGCTGAAAGAGGCTTTTGTTGTAGGTACACCCGGTGTAGGGTTTGGACCGAGTGGACAGGGATATTTCAGACTGACTGCGTTTGGAAGCCGCGAAAATACCGAAAAAGCAATTAAGAGAATTAAAAACATAAACTTCTGATACAAAGACCGGGCTGATTGCCCGGTCTTATTTGCGTATAAACCTTTTAATTAAATTTTCCCGCGCTTTTGTTTCAAGATGATCGTCCAGCGGCTGAAGTGAAACGAAATCCTTATATTTACGTTTTAACGCAAGTGTAATCAATTCATCGGTAAGCGCGGGGTTTTTCGGAAGCAGGCTGCCGTGTGAATATGAACAGAATACATTTTTATATCTTGCCCCTTCAAAACCGTCTTCGCCGTTGTTGCCAAAGCCGTAAATCACTTTTCCCAATGGGCTTACTCCTTCTCCAAGGTATGTTCTTCCCGAATGGTTTTCAAACCCGACCACATATCCGTTTGGTTCCTGATCTAATCCTTCGATTGAAAAAATGAGGTCCCCGATCATGCGTTTTTCGTTGCCTATCGTCCAGTGATTCATTATGCCAAGACAGGGAATTTCATCGCCTCCCGATGTTTTATAGTAAAGCCCCATTAGTTGATACCCGCCGCAAATGCATAAGAAGACCACATCGTTTTCAACCGCTTCTCTTATCCCTTCCTTTTTACGTTCCATTAAATCGGTGTGCAGAATACCTTGTTCATAATCCTGCCCGCCGCCGATGAATACTATGTCATAATCGGAAGGAGAAAACATATCTCCAAGCGAAACCGGATAAACTATGGCTTCAATACCTCGCCACTCCATACGTTTTTTCAGAGCCTGAATATTTCCATGATCACCGTAAAGGTTTAAAAGATCGGGATACAAATGGCATATCGATAACTGATACATGCAAACATCCTTTCAGTTGGTTCGAAAAACATTTAATAAATAAAAGCTTTACATTTCTACTGCCAGAAATATTTTAATTTAAATCTTTTTTTAAGTATTTTTCTAATATCAAGCATTGCTGTATATGTTGGGAGAATAAACAGCGTTTCACCGGGCTTTAGTGTATTCAAAGCGGCATCAAGCATAGTGCCTTTATCATTTTCAATTGTTATCCCGTTGGTATATATTCCAGCGTATTTAAGTCTTACTGCCATATCATCAGCCCGTGTCCCCGATACAAAAAATCTGGAAACCCGATCCTGCATATCTGTTAGCGCTTCAAGCTTGACGTCCCACAGCCATGAAACATCGGTGCCGTCAGCCAGTCGATCATTTATTAGAAAAGATATAACAGCCGCGTTTTCAACTGTTAAGAGGAAGTTTATTACCTGGCTGAACCCAACCGGATTTTTTATAAGAATAACCTGTATCGTTTTGTCCTCGAGCGATATCGATTCCATTCGGCCAAAACTGCTTTCAACGGCGGAAAGCGCATAGACTGTTTTCTCGTGTGAAAACCCAAGGGTTTCAGCAAATGCAGTTCCCGCGAGCGCATTGTAAACATTATATAAACCGGGAAGATTTATTTGTGCGGAGAATTTACCTGAAGGCGTATTAAAAACGACTCTTGAGAAATCACCGGACAAAGCCGTTATCTTTTCTACTCTGACCAATGCTTCCGGACGGCTGTAACCGCAGTCCGGGCATATATAATGTCCAAGATGGCCGTAAAAACGTGATTTGTATTGATATTTTGTTTTACAGTATAAACAAAATGCCGCATCATGGTTTGAAGCTGTGTCTTTCTCCTGCTCAGGGGATATTGCCTGCTCATCAAACCCATAATAGATAACGGGATTGGGTACATTTTTCCCTAAAGAAGCGCATAGAGAATCATCGGCATTTAGTATGAGAGTGGCATCCGGGATATTAGCTATCCCGTCCCTGACTGCTTTTAAAGCTCCGTATAATTCGCCGTAACGATCCAGTTGATCTCTGAAAAAATTTGTTACTATGACAGCGGCGGGTTTAATGGATTCGGTGGAAACCCTGAAAGCGGCTTCATCAACTTCCAACAGTGCCGTATTTGATCTTGGTGTCATATTCATTCTAACATCTGAAATAAGACATGTTACTATACCGCTAATAAGGTTCGCACCGGATTTATTTGCTGCATATGATATCTTATTTTCTTTTAGTACCTCGGCAATAATTCCGGATGTTGTTGTTTTGCCATTAGTTCCTGTAATCATGAATATCCTGTATTTTCGTGATAATTCGCTGAGGATGCCGGGGTATAGTTTTATTGCCAGTTTTCCGGGAAGGGTTGTTCCTCCCGAACGTGCGAGGCGCAGCAGAAAAATTGTTAATTTTGCCGCAATAATAACAATGCGGCATCGGATAAGGTTTATAGTTTTTTTCATATTTCAAAGCTCCTCAGACTAAAGCTAAAAACTTTCTAAATTTTTCCCTAATTATATGACTAACATTCACACATAGATTCAAATTTCTGAACTATTGTACAATAGTTCTTCCAAGTCTGAACAAAAAACTAAACTTTGATAAAGTTATGGCAATCAAAGTATTTTTATTATACAATAATCATAAAGGCTATACAACGATTGCTGCCAATCAATTTTTTCGCTGTTTCAGCGCGTTAGCAGTATATGGATATAGAATAAGGCCTAAGGAGGCAGGAGATTGGATTCTGCGGAAAAAAACCTGATTGAGTTGTCCGCTAAAGGAAACGTAGAGGCTTTTGAAACTTTAGTACAAGCCCATCAAAAAAGAGTTTACAATATCGCATTAAGAATGACAAAGGATCCTGACGATGCCCAGGAGCTTTCTCAGGATGCGCTTGTGCGTGCATTTGTTGCAATAAAGAAGTTCCGCGGCGAGTCAAGTTTTTCAACCTGGTTGTACAGAATAACAATGAATGTATGCACGGATTTTTTGAGGAAGAGAAACAAAGCTGTTGTCGTCTCACTGGAACAGGGCGCAGCGGGGAATGAAAACTATAACCCTGTTCAACTTCCTGAAAAAAGCCCGGGTCCGGATGAACTGACCGAGAAAAAGCAGCTTAAGGAGATGGTAAAGCAGGCGATGGACTTACTTTCCGTTGAGCATCGGCAGGTATTAATCCTTCGTGATTTGATGGATCTGACATATAAAGATATAGCGAATACGTTAAATGTTAACGAAGGCACAATTAAATCAAGAATCAACAGGGCAAGGGATGCTCTGAAGCACATAATTATTGATCGGGAGGAACTTTTTAAAGATTATGTCGTCAAATTGAATAGAAGGGAGGGGAATTCATGAACAGGTGCGATGAATACTTGGAAAATCTGTCAGCCTATTTGGACAGTGAGTTACCTGAAAACAGCATTAAAGATATCGAAGAGCATTTGAATAAATGTGAAAAGTGCTCAGAAGAACTGTCCATACTAAAAACTATAGTATCGGCCTTAAATGAATTGGAAGAAGAACTGCCCGACGGTTTCGAAACCTCCCTGCATAAACGCCTTGAGGAAGCCGGAACAAAATCCGGTGTTAAAATTAGGTTCGGTAAAGTAAGATTATTTGCCCAAATTGCGGCAGGGTTTGTTATTGTTCTCTGCCTGGGGTTTGCCATAAGAGCGGGATTAATGAGAACGGGAGGCAAAACTGCTGCACCTGCTGCCGACATGGCTTCAGTGTCATCTATGCAGAGTACTGCCGAAGACGGGTTTGAAGCAGCCGGGGCAATGTCCGCAAGAAGCGTGGTTACAGGGACTTCAAGAAGTTCGAACGGAGCCGATGATGATACTGGGGCTGAAGTGGAAATTTACGCTGCCGATAAATCTGCTAAAGAAGAGGAAATTATTTCGGAAAGTATGGCGGAAATTCAAAAAGCAGAGGATAGTGGA
>JGI24709J26583_10000573_pt1 | contig 31610 bp, 28 predicted proteins | sample BioPla2DNA1_FD_26583 | JGI IMG/M metagenome (IMG submission 26583) | reverse complement strand
GAAGCTCATCATGTTCCGGCTGATACATATCAGAAAGTAATGAAGCATTTTACGCCAAAGCTTTGGTTGGGAATGACTGCGACTCCAGATAAAAGAGATGATAATGTAGAAGGCAGAAATGTTTATGAACTATTCAATTACCAGATCGCATACGAGATTCGTTTACAACAGGCAATGGAAGAAAATCTCCTGTGTCCATTTCACTATTTTGGAATAACAGATTTATCAATTATTGGTGATAATGAAGAAGCCAGTCGAGACTTCTCGATGCTTACTAGTGATGAGAGAGTAAAGCATATTATTACACAAGCTGATTATTATGGGTACAGTGGAGATAAAGTAAAAGGTCTGATCTTTTGTAGTAGCATAAAAGAAACTGAAGAATTGTCTGCAAAGTTTAATCAGATGATTAATCCTTCTACGGGATGTCTTTTTAGAACAATAGCACTTAATGGGAGTGCTTCGGAAATGGAAAGACAAAATGCTTTTGAAAGATTGGCAATGAATGAGGATGAAGCAACTGCTGATAATCAGCCATTGGATTATATATTCTCTGTTGAAATCTTGAATGAAGGTGTTGATATTGTTGAAGTTAATCAGGTTATTATGCTCAGACCGACTCAGTCTCCAATTGTATTTATTCAACAACTTGGTAGAGGTCTTAGAAAAGCAACTGGAAAAGAGTATGTTGTTATCTTGGATTTCATTGGGAACTACAATAATAATTTTATGATTCCAATTGCGTTATCGGGAGATAGAACATACAACAAAGACAATATTCGAAGATACATAATGGAAGGTGGAAGAGTAATACCTGGAGCTTCTACGGTACACTTTGATGAGATTAGTAGAAAGAGAATCTTTGCTTCTGTAGACAATGCAAACTTCAGTGATATTAAACTCATCAGAGAGAATTATACGAATCTAAAGAATAAGCTTGGAAGAATTCCCAAACTTCGTGATTTTGATGATTATGGTGAGATGGATGTTCTCCGTATCTTTGATAACAATAGCCTTGGTTCATACTACAAATTCTTAATGAAATATGAGAAAGAATATAAGGTTCGTTTATCGGAGGATGAAGAGAAAGTAATTGAATTCGTATCCAAGAAATTAGCTAATGGAAAACGCATACAGGAACTGCAATTATTAAAAAGAATGCTGGCATATGCTCATGGACTGTCTAAACTTGGTTTATTTGCAGGACTTTCTGTAGATATGAAAGAGTATGGAAAAGAAATCAGTCAGGATCAGAAAGAAAACATTGTAAATGTTATGACGAATGAATTCCCTGCAGGCGCTAGTAAGAAAACTTATTCTCAGTGCGTGTTTATTGAAAAAGAAGGGGCTGACTATAAACCAACAAAAGCATTTTTGGAGCTGTTGTCAAATGACGAATTTTACAATGTTCTAAAAGAACTTGTGGATTTTGGTATAAGTCGTTATGAAAGGGATTATAGACAGACTTATGATCAAACTGATTTGGTTTTATATCAGAAATATACTTATGAAGATGTTTGCCGGCTGCTGAATTGGGAACAAAATGAGGTGCCATTAAATATTGGTGGTTACAAGTTTGATAAAAAGACAAAAACATTTCCAGTGTTTATTAACTACGACAAATCAGATGATATTAGTGATACCACAAAATATGAAGACCATTTTGTTCCAGGCTTTAGAGATCGTTTGATTGCAATTTCTAAATCTGGAAGAAGCCTACAGTCTGAGGATGTACAGAACTTCCTTAAAGCCAAGGAACGTGGAATCCAGGTAGAACTTTTTGTACGCAAAAATAAGGATGATAAGATTTCGAAAGAGTTTTACTATCTTGGTCATATGACAGCTAGTGGAAATACAAAAGAATTTACAATGGCAAATACAGAAAAAACTGCGGTGGAAATAGAATGGATTCTTGACGTGCCAGTAAGAGAAGATATCTATGAATACATTGTAAATTCTTAAATGGAGGAACAGATGAAAATAATAAGAGTAGTTGCAGCGGTAATAAAAGCTGTTAATGAGAGCGGAGAAACAATCATTTTTGCAACTCAGCGTGGATATGGTGAGCTCAAAGGTGGTTGGGAATTTCCTGGAGGAAAAATAGAAGTAGGTGAAACACCACAGGAAGCATTGAAGCGTGAAATTATGGAAGAACTTGATACAGAGATATCAGTCGGAGAATTGATAGATACGATTGAGTATGATTATCCAGAGTTTCATCTTTCCATGGATTGTTTCTGGTGTGAGATTGTGAAAGGTGATCTGGTATTAAAGGAACATGAAGATGCGAGATGGTTAACCAAGGAACAGTTGGATGATGTGGAATGGTTGCCGGCGGATATTACACTTATTGAGAAGATTAGAAAAGCAATGTAAGAACAATTAGATGAAAGAAGGCGTGAAGATAGATGCAGTTACCGTATTCAGAAGAACTAAATATTGGTTACTTAAGTCGGTTGTTTGATAACACTACAAACTGTTATAAGTTTTTCTGGTTTCAGGCAATTCTTCGAAAGCTTGATGGTGTTCATTGTAGATTTACGTTTGATGAGCTCATTAATGAAATGATTGCTGATGCATGGTATATGGTGACAGAATATCATCTGAGATTAGGTCCTCTTGGTATTACAGATAACTTAGAAGAAGTTGTGAAATATATCTACAGAAATTATGGATTCATGTCATCCGAAAAGCGAGAGAAAATTATTGAATTTCTTCAAACTAGAGATGATAAAAGAATTACAAAGTATAAATCTGATTTGACACTAAATGTGCCATATAGATTGCAGGTTCCTTTTTATGATGAAATCAATATTGAGAGAAGTATGTGGAATGGTTCGAAACAGGCCTTGACCAATGAAATTAATAGACAAAAAAGACTTATGTATTATTTCACATTAATCTCTGGTCTTGGGACGGTAATCGAGGTAGATGGTTTGTGGGCGGAGTATCTCTATAGACATAAAGATATTTTGAAGGGATGGACTCAATTAAAACTGATTCAGTATCTTCAAAATAAGAATCCGAGTGTCCCAGGTATTGCAGATAAGATAGAAGCTCCAGTATCGAGAGATATTGAACGAGTTAGAAAATACTGGAAGTTGATAATAGAAATTGATCCATCGCTTAAGGATATCTATGGTGATGTATCTTTGGCAGATGAGAGTATTTCTGTGGATCATTTTGTACCATGGCAGTATGTGGCCCATGACGAGTTGTGGAATTTACATCCTACAACAAAATCGATAAATAGCAGTAAAAGTAATTCATTGCCGTCCTGGTCTTTGTATTTTAATTCTCTTGGAGAATTGGAGTACAGAGCATATGAATTGAAAAATCAGAATGAGATAGTTGCGCGTGAGTTCCAGAAAATAGCACCATATCATTTGAATAATCAGGAGATTCGTAATCAATTATACGAGGATGGTTTGGACAAGCATTCATTTATTGGAAGATTAGAACATGTTGTCAAACCAGTGTATGAATCAGCACAAATGTTAGGATTTAAGGAGTGGATTTACGATGGCGGTAAAAGTATATAACAAACTTGTAAGAGATAAAATTCCAGAGATTATTGAAGCAGATGGAAAGTGTTGTAAAACGGAGATTCTTTCTGATGAAGAGTATATAAAGATGATAGATGCGAAACTTGATGAAGAACTTGCAGAATATCATGAGGATCAGAATATAGAGGAGCTTGCAGATCTTATGGAAGTAATTTATGCAGCTGCAGAAGCGAGAGGATATTCGGTGGAAGAACTTGAGGCTGTAAGACTTGCGAAGGTTGAAAAAAGAGGAACTTTTAAAGAGAAGACTCTTTTGAGAGAAGTTGTCGAGTAATTGGGAAATTTATTAAATTGACACAAGAAGTGTTATTGGAGATTAGGAGGGTAACGGATGGAAACAGCAAGCGATTATTTATTGGAATATATAAATGATTCTAAATGTAGTGATTGGATGCGCAAGGTAATAGAGACATTTTTACAGAAAAGCCCAGATGACCATATAGATGAATTGGCTGAAGATTTGTTGGAAATCTCTGTGTATACTGTGGCTAGCGAAGACGCTAAACAATTGGATACAAATAATGATGTTGTAGTGCTAAAAGAGCTGATTCATAAAACTGGTGTCAATGCATTGGCAGAAAATCAAAAAATTAAATTTAATTCACAGGTGAATGTTATTTATGGCTTAAACGGCACAGGTAAAAGTAGTTATTTTAGAATACTAAATGAAATGCTCGGGGGTGATAATGATACACCTATTCGATCAAATATTTATGTTGAAAATGCGAAACCTATTTCTGTTGAAATAAAATATAGTTATAGAGGTACAGATAGAACAATTTCATGGGATGGAAATAGGAGAGGATTATCTGATCTCAAGTCTATGAGGGTCTTTGACTCAGCATATACAAGAGATTTATTAAAAAAACGTAATTCAGATGAATTGGTGGTCAAACCATACGGACTGTTTATTTTTGCTGATTTAATATCTTTTATTGATCAGATAGTGGAGAGAGCGAATGAGATAATATCTGACAAAGAAAATAAAAGACCTCAGATCAATACAAAAGATATGATTTGTGACATCGCATGCTTATTTAATGGAGAACGTGTTTCTGAAAGTAGCATTAACATTTTAAAACAAATATTTGCGTCTACTGAAGTCAAAGATGAATTGTTAGAAAAGAAAAAAAATGAAGTTGATAATCTTAGAGTGGGAAACCCCAAAGATAAAATAACTATTCTGAATAGTAAAGTTACTGAGGCGGATAGACTAGTAAAACGTATTGAAGATGTGATGGAAAAAGGTAATGATTTTATTGAAACTGTCCAGAGCGGAATTAAATCATATCATGATTATAAGACACAGAGTGAAGAACATAAAAAGAAATTAGAAATATTACAAGATATTCCGGGGACAGATACAAAAGTATGGCAGGAATTTATTTCTAAAGGAATTGACTATTCGAACGAACAAGCACTTGATGAGGAATGTCCTTTTTGTCATCAGAAGTACTCGGACCATGCAAAAGATATTGTAAGCGCATATGTTTCTTTTTTTGATAACAAATCTCAAGTAGAACTAGGAAATACTGAAAAGAAATTGGCTTTAAAGAAAATTGAAATTGAAAATTGGAATGTTTTGGGTGAGATAGATGAAGAAAAATGGGATTCTGCTTTGCTTGAACAGATTAGATTAGCAATGTCTGATATAGAAAACGTAAGGGCGTTATTGTTAACTTCGCTTGAAAATAAGAAGGTTGAAACGATAGAAAAAATAGATTTAGGTGAATTAGTAGTAAATATTAAAACATATATGGAAGAAATGAAAAAGCTAATCGAAGATTTATCAGTGGAATCAGAAGACAAGAATAGGGCGTTACAACAAGCAGAGACAGAATATAGTACTCTTAAATCTAATTTTTCAATTAAAAAACAACAAGGTAAGATTGAAGAGATAATAGAGATTGAATCATGGATAGGAAAAAGAAAAGAAATAATAGCAGATGTCTCAAATCAGCGAAAGAAGATATCTACGCTTAGTAAGAAGGCCCATAATGAACTTTTAACAGTTCAACTTCAGGATGAATTTAACCGCAAATTGAAAGAACTTGGAGTTAAAAATGTCGAAATTGAACTTCAAGGTAAAAACAACAATGGAGTTCAACAAACAGAGTTAACGATTCGAAAAAATAGAGATATAACTTCGATTTTAAGTGAGGGTGAGCAGAAAGCAACAGCGCTTGCGCTTTACCTATCAGAAATTTCTTTATCTCAGAATAAGAGTACTATTATATTTGATGATCCTGTAAATAGCTTAGATCATAGGATGATGCAAGCACTTGCAGATTTATTGATGAATATAGATAATCAGATTATAGTATTTACGCATAATAAAATGTTTTTAGACTGCTTTGAATGTTCAGAATATGGACATATTTGTAAAGGAATTAATTCTGCGTGTAGTAGTACACGGGGAAAGCATATTTATCTGTATGAGACTCAATCTGAAGGGAAAAATAAAAAAGGAGTTATTGTTGAAAAGCGTGCTCAGAAGTTAAGTAATTATATAAAAGATCTTGAAATACTATTGGCAGAAACACCTTTTACTAAGTTTGATGAAGCCGGAGTAAAACTTAGACGTGGAGTTGAAACAGCGATAGATGAAGTAGTGTTTAATAATCAGACACCTACAAAACTTAGCAACAAGAAGAGTCATATTCAATGGGATGAACTTAAGAATATGTGTAATGATGCGGAATTGATTGATGGACTACATCAGATTCATGGACGCGCATCTGGGGGAGAATTACATAATGGATCGGAACGTGAAGAGAACCCATTAGATCGTGATGAGATTGAGGAATTATATGAAAAATTGAAAAACCTTTGTCATATTGCATGAAACAATTGACTTGTGGTCAACTTGACAGAACCTGTCTCAATTAACCATTAAGCACTTTTGGTCCATTGGACCAGAAGTGCTTTTGCCATATTTAGGGGGAAGGGTACTCCCTTTGCGGACGACATAGGAGTACGTTTTCTTGCGTAAATTGCTATGCAACTTTATGCGTATCCTGTTATCCTTTTTTTAGTTGTCTATTCAATGGCGTTGGAAGTTCGCCAGTTTCTCGCAAACCCTTGAAAATACTGGATTTTCTTGTCCAATCCCATTGGAAATGAGCAATTTTGAAATTCAGTCATCCATTCACAGTGGATGGATATTTCCAGTGTTGTTGGACAAGGTTTTTATGCTTATTTTTTGCAACTAGCTTTTTCGAACCCTAAGTACTTATTGAGACCATAGGAAAGGAGGAGAAAAAGAATGGTTGATATTATTAACAGTCTAAAGCAATATCAAAGCTTATATGAGTTCATTGGAAAACAACCACGAACGAAAGAAGATATTTGCCAGTATGCTACAGATGTTCTGGGGAAGAAGTCAAGAACTACAGTACTTAAATATGCAAATCAAGCATTTGATGGAGACATACCGCTTTTAATTGTAAAAGACGATTTGATTTCGATAGACGGAGATAAGTATAGAGAGTTTATTGTAACATTAAGCAGTATGTTTGGCATTGATATTTATAAGATGTGTTCAGTGCCACTTCCGACTAAGAAGAAAAAACCAGAGGATGAGATTGCAAAGGTTACATCTATTGAAGCACCTATTATAAAAGAGTATCGTGGCAAGGTAAATGAGTTGGAAGCAGAATTATCTAAGGTAAAGGCAGCTTATGAGCAAAGGCTTAAAGAAATTGAAGCAGAAAATCAAAAGCTTGCTGCTGAATGGCAAAAGAAATTAGAGCAGCTTAAAAATAGGCGAGCAAAAAAAGAGTGTGCAAATGTAGTTGCTGAGATGGACAAGAAAGTAGTTGTAACAAGTACTATTCGTTCTGTGGCACCAGAGCATTTAGCAAGAGATTTCTTTTTGGATGATTCCCATTGGCAGATTGATATTCCGGTTCAGGTTAGCAAGTTTGGTGGAGAAAAAGATTCCTTGTACGAAGTTATTGATGGCGAAGATAAGAAACTTGAAGTAGAAAGCTACGTGTCGAATGTATTTACTAAGCTTATGAAGTTGCCACTTTTAAAGAGACGTGCAGAGGATGAGTCAAGGCTTAAGCAAGTAGAAGAGGGAACTGTTAGTGAAGAAAAGAGACGTTATCTTAAGCGTAAGGAGATAACCGGAACAGAGATTTATGAAAACAGACTTGCTTCCATTAACAATATGCTACTTAACCCAAATCTATCAAATCAAATGAAACTTGCCTATTATGCAGCTATGACAGAGTATCACGGAAAGGAAATGAGCGACCTTCTTAATTATGCAGGGGATATGTGCGTGGATGTTGTAGAAGTGATTAAACTTTTGGAAAACCCAATGGAGCATAACAACTACCATAATGTAAGAGGTTATTTACGCCAGGCTTCTAAGCCTAGCGAAGCAAGGATTAAACGAGAGACCGTAAGAGAACTGATTTCTGGTGAATGGTATGTTGTGGCTGATTACAACGGTAAGGAATGTAAGTTTCAGATGTTGCCGATGACGGAGTTAGAAGCTTTTCGTGCTGCTTTAATTGCTGCGAAGTATGATGATGCGATTCTTGAATTGGAAAATCTGATTTCAAAGCAGAGAATAGCAACTTTTGTTGATGAGAACCCAGACAAGCCCATGCAGGTAGAGGTAGTCAAGGAGAAAACAAAAGAAGAAATCTCTAAGGAGATTATGGATGCAGCTGAAAAACGTATGCGAAAAATGGAAGAGGACAGTGGCGTAGATGTTCATGTCAAAATTGATGAAGATTTCGAGGATGATTTTAAGGAGGCTGGTGCAGATGAGCGAGAAGAATAACAGATTATTTTTATCTGTATCAGATGAAGACCTTATAAGACTGGATATGCTGCGTGAAGAGTTAGGGATGAATCGCTCGCAGTACATCCGTTATATCATATCCGGTCAGAAGAAGGTGCTTATTCCGTCTGTCAGATATAAGGAGATGGTTACAAAGCTGTCACAGATAGATTTAAGCCTTAGAGTTATTGCACTTAAGGATGAAGTGAGTAATGAGGATAAGCTTTATATCTATAGCAAATTGCAAGAAATAAAAGAGATTGTATCAGGTTGTGAAACTTCTAGTCCCCGGGACCAGAAGTTGGAAGGAGGAAAGTAGATGCAGAAAATGACAATGGAAGAGCTTGTGCAGTTTATGAATGAAAGTGAGGACGAGTTCTTTATAAGAGTAGAATTAACAGAGGAGGACGAAGATGGAGAAGAAGTTAGAAGTAGTCTCGATTAGACTTGTAAAAGATGCTCCGCTTTTAAGTGAAAGACCAATCTGTAATCCTACAGAAGCAGTGGAACTTTTAGGAGAGCATATGTGCCAACTTGATAGAGAAGTATTATGCATTATCAATCTTAAGGCAAGTGGCGTACCGATTAACTGTAATTTTATTAGTGTAGGTGCAGTAGACCAGACGTTGGCACACCCACGAGAGATATTTAAGAGTTGCGTGTTATCGAATGCAGCCAGTGTATTGCTTTTGCATAATCATCCATCCGGAAAATTATCTCCAAGTAAGGAAGATACAATGCTTACGGATCGGATGCTTAAGTTGTGTGACCTTATAGGCATTCCGCTTGTAGACCATATTATTGTGGGTGGAGATAATCTTTCATATTTTAGTTTCAAAGAAAAGGAACTATTAAATTTTGATAGAGTGAAGTATCACGTAGATTATCACAATATAGAATTTCCGGAAGTTGCAGTTGCAGAACCTACAGCTCCAATCAGACATAGAAGAAGATAAGCAGAGTCCCAAGACTAATTTTTTGAAAAAAGTCTTGGGATTTTTTGCATCTAGCTTTTTCGAACCCTAAGAACTAAGTGAAAGTAGAAATAATTCTGCTTTTAGTCTTGGGAAAGGAGGAAGACCTATTGAGTAAAGAACGAGTCTCACGAGAAGAGCGAATGAGCCAGATACAAGAAAAGCTTGAACAGGGTGTCAGGGAAATATTTGAGTCGGGCAAGTATGAAGAATACATTGCCACAATGTCGAAGTTTCCACATTACAGTATCAATAATTGTATCTTGATTGTCTCACAGTGTCCGGAAGCATCACATGTATGCGGATTTAAGAAGTGGCAGACAGATTTTAACCGTGTAGTAAATAAGCATGAACACGGAATTATGATTATTGCTCCTATTACTTATAAGGCAGATGTGGAAGAGCCAGTGTATGACAGTGCAAGTCATCCGGTTGTGGATGAGAACGGTAAGCAAGTAACAGAAACAGTCACAAGAGAGTTTCAAGGATTTCGACCAGCATATGTGTTTGATGTATCTCAGACCAGCGGAGAGCCGCTTCCTACACTTGCCAATATGCTACAAGGTGGCGTAGAGGATTTTGAAAATATGAGAGATATTCTCATTGCCATTAGCCCGGTACCTGTTTCTTTTGAAGCAATAAGTGGCGGCGCAAATGGATATTTTAGTCCAACTAATCAGTGCATTGTTATTAAAGAAGGTATGTCAGAGTTACAGACTATTAAGACAATGATTCATGAAATCGCACATGCCACATTAGGACATGGCAGTAAGGAAGATAAGTGGGATAGGGAAACCAAAGAAGTGCAAGCAGAGTCTGTTGCATATTGGGTAGCACAGATGATGGGACTTGATACTTCGGATTATTCATTCGGTTACATAACCGGATGGAGTAAGGATAGAGAGGTAACGGAGCTTAAGGAAAATCTTGATTTGATTAAAACTACAGCAGACAAAATTACTTCTGACCTAGAGAGGGAATTGTCGAAAAAGGTCGATAAAACGGAATCATTGGAAGCATTTAATGAGGAAGTGACACAAGCAAAAAGAAAAAAAGTTAGATAAATTTTCAAGATTTTTTGCAACTAGCTTTTTCGAACCCTAAGTACTAAGTGTAACAAACAAAAATCCAGAGAAATCAGAAAGGAGACAAGAGAATATGGATTATGTAAGTAACAACGTAACTGTCGTAAAAGAAGAGCGACAGGACAAAGGAGCTGCAGTACTTGCTTATGATATGGCAATGGCAGCACAGAAAAATAAGAAGGGAAAGGAGGTAAAAAAGAATGCTTAATTTCGATGAATTTAAAGAATATGTACAGCTTAATTTAGCAGATGCACTTCCACCGGGATATGAGAATGCAAAGCTTACCATTAACGAAGTGGTTAAGAACAATGACAGACATCTCACAGCTATTACAGTTTTACCAGAGGGTCAAAACGTAGCACCTAACATCTATTTGGATGGTTTCTATATGGAATATCAGTCAGGTACAGACCTTGACACAATTATGGATGAGATGGCAGATATGGCAGTTGCTCATATGAATCCAGTACCGGAGTTTGAAAACATTGCAAAGGATTTTCAGGACTTCGACTTTGTAAAGGAAAGAGTAATTATGGTGGCAGTCGGTAGAGAGCGTAATGAGGAATTGCTTTCAGATGTACCGCATCAGAACAGAGAAGATTTGGCACTGATCTATAAGGTACTTGTAAACAGTGACAAAGAGGGTATTGGTTCAATCACTATTCATAACAATCATCTTAATTTCTGGGATGTAAGTGTGGAAGAACTTCACGAACTTGCAGTAGAAAACACAGAAAGACTTCTTCCGGCAAGGGTGCAGTCAATGAGTGAAGTTATGAGAGAGATTTTTGCAAAAGATGGTATGGATGAGGATATGTTAGAAATGCTTTGCGAAGAAAGAGCTGCGGACGAGCAGATGTATGTAATCTCTAATGAGTGCAAGGTAAACGGTGCAGCTGCAATCTTCTACGAGGAAGTTCTTTCTAACTTAGCGGACAGAGTAGGTAGTGACTTGTTTATTTTGCCATCATCTATCCATGAGTGTATCGCAGTATCTACTAATACATTTACAGCAGAAGGACTTGCTGAAATGGTAGTAGATGTAAATGCGACACAGGTGGCTCCGGAAGAGAGACTTTCTGACCATGTATATCATTTTGATGCAGCAGCAAAAACAATCAAGCTTGCAGATACTACGGTGGAAGCACTTGGATTAGTCGCAGCTGATAGTAGTCACAATTATGAAGCAACAAAGACAAATACAGAGGGTAATCGCCCTCGTCATCACAGATAGGAGGATTTTATGATGAACGTATCAGAAGTAAGATTAAACTTAATCAATTCAACAACAGCAGTAAAAGCAATCGGTAGTTTTTCTTTAGATGATGCCTTTGCAGTAAGAGGTGTCAGAGTAATGGAAGATAAGAATGGTAAGAATTTTGTAGCATTCCCTTCCAGAGAAAAGCAGGATGGTAGTTATGAGGACATTGCATTCCCACTTAGCAAGGAACTGTATGCAAATATTACAGGAGCAATCCTTAAGGAATATCAGCAGTTGGTGGAGAAGCAGTCACAGGAACAGACACAGGAGCAGTCTCAGGAACAGACCCAGACCGTGGCAGAGAAAGAAGCAAAGTCTGCTCCGAAGAAAGGCAAAAGCAGATAAGGAGAGTTTATGCAGGTAACAGAAGTTAGACTTACAAAAGGCTCTAGTGATGATTCTAGCCTTGCTTATGGAAGTATCACATTAGATGGAGACTTTGTAGTAAGTGGTATCCGAGTGTTGAAGTCAAAGGAAGGTAACTTATTCGTAAGTTATCCTTCCCGTAAAAATCAGAGTGGCGAATATAAGAATATTTGCTTCCCAATGAAAAAGGCTCTTCGAGAGGATATAGAGGTAAAGGTGCTCGCAGAGTACGAAAAGTTATAAGAGTTAAGCGTAGTCGCCAAGAGATTGGCGGCTATTGCTGTTTATGGAGGTAATTATGGCAAAAGGAATTGTTGCAAAGATTTGGAACATATCTGTGGGGAGTGGTAGTCGTACCGCAGCTGCACAGATATCTAGTTCTATTGAGTATATTGAGAATCCAGAAAAGGTAGGTGTGGTTCTTGATATTGATAATGCTAATCTTCTTACAAATCAGCTTACGTATGTGACGAATGATGTAAAGACGATGGATGGATTGTATGTGGGTGGTAGGCATATTGTGGACTTTGATAATGCTACGAATGAAATGATGCAAGTAAAGGAGTTCTATGGAAAGCTTGGTGGACGAGTGGCAACACATGGAATTATTTCTCTTGATAGGGAAGAGTCTGACCCAAAGAATGCAGGGAAACTTATGCTTTTATTAAATGACTTTATGGCTGAACTTTTTCCGGAGCATCAGGTGGTATATGCAGTTCATACCAACACAGAGAATCTACATATCCATTTTGTTATCAATACAGTTGGGTTGGATGGAAAGAAGATTCATATGGATAGGTCATTTATGAAAAAGATATTTGAACCTACGTTAAACAAACTTGCAGAAAGATATGAATTTACACCAAATGAGAAGTGGCGTAGAGATGTTGTGGTTGATAAAGTCCCTATTGCAAAAAGAAAGATATTACTTCGTAAACTTATTGACCATGCCATAGAGCAGACAGATGATATCGAAAGTTTTATTGCATATCTTCGTGCAGATGGATTAGAGGTCAATGTGGGTAAGCATATTTCTGTTGAGATGGATGATATGACACGACCAATGCGTACCAATCAGTTAGGAGAAAATTATACGCCACAAGCGATTGTAAGAAGACTTGCCACAAAGCAGGACCCTCTTATCTGGAATAGTGTTGGGGAGCATTCTCATTATTTGTCGAAGAGAGAACTTGTCAATTTTACGCCTACAAAGATGAAGAAATATAAGGATATGTCTAAGGAAGAAAAGCAGAAAGCATTAAGACTTATCCGGTTAGGGCGTAATCCGTGGGAAGAAAGATATATTGATAATTGGCAGATTCAAAAGATGGCAAGAGAGCTAAACGAGACGGCGTATGTGTATGAGCTAGTACATTTTTATTCGGGCGGTAAGGATAACACGGATATAGCTATGCAAGAGATTATTACACGTAGGGAGCAACTGCAAGAAGAAATAAAAGCAATCAGAAAGAGCCTAAAAGAATATCAGCCAATTATCAGTATTTATGAAGAGATGAAGCAGTACATGATTAAGGCATATTTATTTGATGTTTATGGCAAGAGTGAGTATGTTGCAGATTTTCTTAAGTACAAAGAATTGGCACGTATATTAGAGGTTTCATATAACAAATCGGTGGAAGAGGTGGCAGACTTTGTAGCAGATCAGCGAGGGCAATTAGCTTATGCCAAGACACAAGTAAAGGAGCTATCTGCACAGTACAAAGATATTTACCGATTTGTAAATGCTGGTAAGTTCGTAGACCGTCAGCATGTAGTGTCATTTATGGATGCAGTCGGATATAAAGAGGCAGTTCGTCAGGCGAAGGATTACAAAGTTTATGTGAATGAGCTTAGATATATCACTGCAGCAAATGTGGATGATGTAGTAATTCGTGTTATGACCATGGCAGAAATAGTAGATGGTAAACCAATTGTTGTGACAAATATTGAAGTATTAGATAAGGATGAGAATGTGGTCAAGACTGTTTCATCAAAGGATATGGATAATGCAGCCTTTAATAAGGAGTTAATTGCTCTTGCAGATGAGTATGGATTAAAAGAATGCAGTATTCATAAAACAAAAATTCATAAAAAATCTTTGTAATTTTTTGCAACTAGCTTTTTCGAACCCTAAGTACTTATTAGGAGGTGAGAAAAGAAGATGTCTAAACTAAATTACAAGAAAAAGACAGATGGAAACTTAAATTTGGTTTCCAAGGTGTATAAGACGGATTCCATATTTAGCCAAAAGGATGTAAATGATATGTTTTTGCAGCTTAAAGCAAATGTCTGTGACTTAAATCCAGCACTTGTGATTAAGAGTATTACAGGAACGGAGCAGGATTTCATTATGCTTATGAATCGAGCAAAGGATTATATTGAGCGTTCATTTCCTATGGCGGATATGGAATTACGTAAGCAGTTATTAGAGATGTTTCGCCAGTGTGTATTTGGATATTATGTGCTGACTCCACTTATCGTAGCTAAAGATGTATCAGATATTAAGGTCTTAGATTATGACCATATCGTAGTAAAAGCAAATGGTGAGAGATATGTGGCAGATGTGAAGTTCTTTAGTGAAGAGGATTATAAAACTTGGTATGAGAGAATCCTTCGCATTCATAAGCTTGGCAAAAGTGAAGAATATGCATTGGGGCATTGTACGGATCGTAAAGGTGTGGATGCATTTTATTTGCGTATAGATGTGCAACTAGCTTGTATTACATCGACAGAGAAGAACAATATTCACATCCGTAAGATGCCAAAGGAAAAATTATCTTGGGAGTATCTTAAGGAAAACAGAATGCTTGATGATGAGATGATTGATTATCTAAAGGACAGAATTATGGCTGGGTACGGATTTTTGATTTCCGGGCGTGGTGGTTCGGGCAAGTCTACATTGCTTAACAATATGCTTGACCTTATTCCATTCAATCAATCTATCTTGGTCTCACAAGAATCAGATGAGCTTTATTCCAATGAGCATCCACAGATACAGTTCGAGCATACAATGACTGTTCGAAAGAATGATGTGGTAACAGATTTTTCATTGGAAGATGAGCTTAGATTAGGTTTGTTGCAGGATATTGATAACTTCGTAATCGGAGAGATTAAGGGAGGAGAAGCATTGCATGTATTTACCACAGCAATGAGTACAGGTGCAAGGTTCTTTGGAACAATCCACTCAAATGATGCCAGAAGTTCAGTAACACGATTAGCACAATGTGCGAGATATGTTTCGGATTATCCTATGGAAACATTGGAAGAGATGCTTACGTGTATGCCATTTGTACTTATCCATATGAGCCACTTTTCTATAGATGAGATAGTGGAGATAGATGGATGGGATGATAAGGAAAAAAGGCTTAAGTTTCATACGGTGTATCTAAAGGAGGTGGCGTAAGTGGATATGTTTTTTGTGTTACTTGCAGTCGCAACTGGAATTTATCTTGTACTTGCAACGGTCTGGGACATAAAGAGCAGAGAGATTTATACATTTCCATGTAATCTTTTAACGGTTCTGTGGATAGCATACGCATTTTTTAGTGGCAATGTGGAAGTAAAGTCAATGGCTATTTATATTATGTTTTTCATAGGATTGTATGTTGCGTTTAATGCGACAAAGACATGGGGAGCCGGGGATAGTGATTTGTTATTGCTATTTGGTTCGGTGTATTTGGCAAATATGGATGGAGCATTTTCCTTAATGGATATAAGTAGCCAGTGCATTGCATTGGTGGTAGTGCTTTTGTTATCTGCAGGTATTGGATTTGTAGAAGCGAAGATAAAGAAGACAGATTTAAGAAGAGATAGTTCCATCGCAATTGCTCCTGGCTATGCTGTGGTTATTATCGGGATTATTATTGGAGGATTTATTTCATGATTGAAGCAAGAGAATTAGATATTTTAAGCAAGCTTCTAAGTGATATGGCAGGTGTATTGAATGTAACTCCGGGTAGTGTATATAGCAGCAAAGAGGCTGATACATTACTGGTAATGCAAAGGCGAATGAGTGACTGTGAGCTTAAGTATGAGCTTAGTATCTATAATGAGATTTTTGCAAAGGAAAAGGGAGCAAGCATTATAGATATTGTGAACAGTGCAGTTGCGTTTATTAAAATCAAGATACTTGTTAATGCAGGAGCAGAGAGTTTTGATGCGTACACATTACGAGAATTGATAAAGGAATTTCGTTCTCAGGTAGCAAGGACAAATAATATTATCAGATTGTCGCAAGCCAATGTGATGACTGCAGAACCGTATCAGAAAGAAGTGATAGAGCTTACCATTAGAAAGAATGAAGCATTTATCAAAGCCTTTGAGGTAGAGGTGGCAGAGGTAGAGCGTAAGATTGCACGTATGCCCGTGGTTATAGAGGAAGTGGCAGAGGAAGATAGTGAGATAGAAGAAAAGCCGGTAGAGGAAGTCAGAAAGCCTACATTCTTTGAGCAAGTAAAAGGTCGAATTACTAAGGCGGTTGAAGAGAGAAAAGAGAAGCAAGTTATTGATGAGTTCTTACGTGAGGAAGAAAAAAAGACTTCTGATACCTTGTGTGTAGAGATTCCATTTTATGATGATACTTTGACATTTACAGAGATGTTGCCTTGTAAAGATATGAGTGCATATTGCTTACTTAAGCGAAAGGACAATGTGTATTTTGGGTTATGTCGAAATGTGTCGAAAACAGTCTACAACAATAGAGATAAGTCACTCATAGAACTTACAGAAATAACGGAAGAGTTTATTCAGTTTATGGCTTATGATTTGCTATCCGGAGAGTATGACCTTAAGGAGTTTTCTGTTCAGGAAAAGAAGTCTATGCAGATGTATTTTAACTTTGTGACTTCATGTTTTCAGAAGAATATGGGTAATACGGTAAATGTGCAAGAGTATATGGCGTTTAAGTCATATTATAACCGTTTGGTGCAGACTTCTTTTGAACTAGAAGCTAAGAAACATAGCGATTATTACAGAGCACTTCCACTTGTAGAGCAGTATATGGCTTATATGGAAAGCTACAATATGGCATTTGCAGAAAATAAAAAGCAGCTTATTAAGCGAGTGATTACTGCGGATACTCTTGGGATTTTAGAGGATTTAGGGCAGATTATGGATAACCATATGGTGGAAAAGAATGCAAGAAAGAAACTTGAAGAACTACAACAAAAGATTAGATATTTTGGGGAGCAAGATTTATTTAAGGAAGAGCCTATAGCAGAAGAGGTAATGCCACCTACATTTATCAAGCGAGCTATTATGATGACCGGAGAGATTGACCCGACACCGGAATCATTAGACCCAAGTATCAATTTTAAAGCAACAGAATATAACGATGGTCAGATGGTATCTGTAGAAGATATGCAGCGTATTCAGATAAAGATTCAGTTTTTGAATCAGAATCATGTGATTACGGATGAGGCATTGTTTGCAACAAGTAATGTAAGACAAGCTGTATATGACTATTTGTGTAAGAGAGCTTTTATTAAAAAGATTGGCTTGTATGTAAATGAAAAAGACATTTTCTTGTTCTCATCAAAGAATGCATCGTTATCTGTAGCGGTATTAACACCAGAGATGAGGAAAGTAAAGAGACTTAATCAAGGTGTACAGGGTCAATTGGTAACATTTTATGAAGAGCAAATTAAAAAGATAATGATAGAACTGTCGCAGTAGAAAAGGAGGTAAACATGAACAGAAATATTATTTTTATCGTAACAGGAATTGTAGTAGCAGTAACAATGGTATTGATTTTTTTTTACAACGAGAACACGGTAGATAAGCCGAAGGAGGATGATGTACAAATTGAAAATTTAGTCACAGAAGGTACAGTAGAGGATAATCCTCTTACTGTGCCTTGTTCCAGTGAATATGAAAAATATTTTGCATCGGCAGAATACATTACGGTGTCAAAGGTCGTAAGAACTATTGAAGAAAGACCAGATGGAGAAATATTTACTACGTATGAGGAATATTTGGTATCAGACATTGACCTTGTAAATAGCAGCGATTTTACAGAGGATTATACAGTTGCTATGAAAGGCAGTGAATTTAAAGAAGACAAAGTAAAGAGAGGAAGTTTCAGTGAAATCTTTGGTTTTGCATATGAAAATAAGAATGCATGGGAAATCTATGAGGAGCTTCTAACATTAAATAAAGTGTCTGGAGATTTGTCAGAAGGAACCTTTGACGAGACAACATATGAGATTACAAAGCAAAGATTATATGAATTTGAAGCTAACGAGGAATTATGGAGTTATATGCTTGAAGGTCTCGTCTATGACGAGATCATCGACAAGCATGCAACATATCAAGTAATGGAAACAGAAAATGGAATATTATATCCGGATTGCTTTGTGGCAACAGTAATGTATTCAGATGCAGGATGGAAAGTAACTAAGAGTATGTTTTTGCAAGTGATTGTATGCAAGTAAGAAAGGAGTGGCAGAATGCGATTGAATGTAAAAATAGCGATTAGTACGCTGCTAATGCTGGTAATGACTATGATGTTTTCTGTCACAGCATTGGCCGATAGCGTAGATGATGTCGGTGGAACGGGGCAAGGAGATATTGGTGGAACGAATGTATATACATTCTCATATATATATGATGCTTCTGATGATGCTATTAAATTAAAAGTAGATACGAAAAATCCATTGAGTAGCTTCGGGAACACAACAAGTCATACCTTTAGTGCGGGAGATACTACGACATTGCATACCAAGAATCCTAGACTCGGTAATTCTCTTGAAAATGCGATTGCTTCTATGAATGCTGCAGGTGGCTATAACTTAAGTGTTGATACTGTAAAGGCAGCACTGAATGCTCATGGTTATTATGATAAAGGCAATGGTATTTGGATTACAAACGGTGGATATCTTACGTATATTTCTGCAGTAAAGATACGTCCGCAGATTCATACAGTAACATATAATGCGAATGGTGGTAGTGGAGCACCGGGGAATCAAACGAAGACTCAAGGTGTGACATTAACTTTGTCATCAACTAAGCCAACACGCACAGGATATACATTTAAGTATTGGAATGCAAGTATTGGTGGAACATATAATCCGGGTGGAAGTTATACTCATGACCAGAATGGTGGAATAGTAACAATGACAGCTTATTGGAAAGATGAGACTGCTCCAAGCTGCAGTTCATTCTCTGCAATTCCAAATTCGTGGAGTAGTGGAAATGGTACAGTAAGCTTTTCTGCACAGGATAAAGGAACGGGAATGTCTTCAATTGTACTTAAGAGATATTCCTATGTTACACAGGCTTGGAGTGACGTAAAGAGTTGGAGCTATAGTGGAACGACTAGTGTTGTGACTGGAACGTACACAGAAACTGCAGAGGGTGTGTTTTATTATAAGCTTGTGTTGAAAGATAAGGCTGGAAATACATCAGAAAAGACATCATCTGTTGTGTATCTCGACCATAGTAAGCCTGTGATTTCAGGATTAAATAATACGACCACTACATGGACGAATACCGCTCCTGTAATAAGTGTATCAGCTACAGATTATCTGTCTGGAACAAGTTACAATGGTTCGGGTGTAAGTTCCATAGTTATTAAGAATGATGCAGGAACAGTTGTAGCTAGTGGTACAAGTTCTGCAAGTTACACTTTAAAAGCAAGTGATGAGGGAGTGCATACTTGGACGGTGGTAGCAACAGATGGAGTTGGGTGGCAATCTTCTAGTACAGTATCGACAAAATTCGACATTACAGCACCGGGGATTGATGGAACAGAAACAACTTTAGTTCATAATGGAGAGACTTATTCCGGGTATTGTGAGGATAATATCATTGACCAAAGCATTGATGATAAGAAGTGGCGTAGTGATAATTCCCCTAATCAGACATCCGGACTTAAGAGTGTCATATTGTATAGAGTAGTTGGAACCAATAAGACAGTTATTTATGGAGATACCACAAAAGCAACTTTTAGTGCTTCCGATACTAATTCATCTTTTGATATGTATTATGAAATAAATGCAGATGAAAAAGAAGTGGCGTATTATTTGATTGTTGTATCGGATCACGCCGGAAATGTCGCAAAGAAAAAGTTAATAAGCCAGTATAGTTTACTTACTTGGTTCCATACGAGCATTGAGAGAAGCACTTACCGTTAGGGTAGGTGCTTTTGTCGTGAGAACTGATTGAGAAAAAGTTAATTCAGTGATAAAATAATACCTGTAATTTTTAGATAGGGTATTTCATTCATAGGGAGGACAGCAATGGCAGAAGCAAAGAAAGACAGAAACAGAGAACTTTATGAAGCAAAGGAAGCAGGCGTACCATTTACAAAATTAGCAGAGAAGTATGGAATAACTGTTACTTGTGCAAATACCATCTATCGTAGAGAAAAGATTAAAGAAGAACATAAGAATGAGAGATATTATCAGCTGCTTGTATCTCTTACAGATAGTGACGAAATGATTACAAGAACGGTACACGTTCTTGAAAGAAATGAGTTAGATTCTGCAGAGGCAATAATGAATGTTACAAAAAAAGAATTGCTTAAATGTAGAAACTGTGGAGATGTAATGGCAGATTTGATATTGAAGATTGCGGATATTCTTCATGATGAGATGAAGAGCAACTAAGAGGAGATATTTTAATGCTTGAAGATGTTGAACAGTATTTCGAAGTAAATCCAAGAGCCTTTTGGTTTAGCAGTAAACTAAACAAAAATATTGCAAAGAGTGTACACTTTAAAGATAGAGAACGATTTGATTTGGCAAAAGTACAGAAGGGCAAGCCGATTGTTTCTGAGAGATATATAATAAAGCTTGTTAATGAATTATTAGAATCTGTAGGGATTAAACCAGTTGAAGAGAAAAGGGCAATAATAAATCCAAATGAAGTAGATTATGACAAACTAAAGGAACAGCATCATTTGTCAGATGAACGAGATATTGTTTGGTTGAAATTTACTAAAAGTAGGCATGTTGGTGTTGTAGCAGCTAGCAATGACATAGGCTTTGATATGCCACAAGATAAGTCGGATTATAATGTTCAGATAAAAGTGTATAACAAATATAAAAAATGTTATGAAGATAAATGGAAATATACTACTTCGGCTATATTGGTACATTCTATTGGTGAAGAATGGGATGAAAGTTTTGTGCTCATTTTTCCTTTAGAAGGTATTGGGAAAACATGCAAGTACAATCGTCACCAAATAGAAATTGCGATTGGAAATTATCTGCTGAAAAATAATGTACCTATTATTGATTATTATTCACATAACTATGGATAGGTAAATGATATTTATGTGTATGGAAAATTTGAATTTGAGGAGGTAATAAGATGACAGCATATATGAGATTAAGATAATACTGCGAGTTGTGTTGCGGTACATCCGTATTTCATAACTCGCTTTCGGGCAAGACTGTAATAATGGAGGATGTAATGAATAAAATTAGTAGATTTAATGACAGCGAAAAGATTTTTCGTTGTCCAATATGTAAACGAAAGTTAAAGTTGGTAGGTAATAGTTTGCTGTGTAGTAATAAGCATTGTTTCGATATTTCTAAATTAGGATATGTGAATCTTGTACTAAATCAAAAGCAATCAAAGCATTATAGCAAAACTTCTTTTGAAAGCAGAATGGATATTTTAGAAAAAGGATATTATTCACATATTCTTACAGAGATAGCACATATATTGAGCAAGCTTAAAAACATAGCAACTATTCTTGATGTCGGATGTGGTGAAGGATATTATTCCAGAAAAATCAAAGAACTATTCCGAGCAGACATAGTTGCTTTTGATATTTCCAAAGATGCAATTTCCCTTGCTTCAAAAAAAGATGGTAGTAATTCTATAAAGTGGTTTGTAGGTGATTTGGGAAATATGCCTATCATAGACCACTCAATAGACTGCATACTGGACATTTTTACACCTGCTAACTATTCGGAGTTCAATAGAGTTCTGACGGATAAAGGCTATATTGTAAAGGTTATACCTGGTAATAGACATCTGCTGGAGTTCAGAAACATTGCAAAAGAACATTTGAAAAATCAAGAGTATTCCAATGAGAATGTGATTAACTATTTTAAGAAGCAGTATTCTGTTATTTACCAAAAAAGGGTTTCAGCAACATATGAAATGCCTTTAGAGGATATTAAATTTTTTGCAGACATGACTCCACTGTTATTCCAAGTAGATAAAGCTAAGATTGATTTCAAAAAGCTAAAAACTTTGACGATTGATGCAGAGATATTTGTGGGAAGTCTATAACGCTTGAGACTTTCAGTTTATACCTTAGTTGAATAAGATTAAAAAGAGAAGCTTATCATATTTGTGGTAGGCTTTTTTTGATGCCATTTTCATAGAGTTTCCATCCCCCGGGGAGTTCGGGCGGGGGACAGAGGGGGTAGGAATGGTACACAAATAAAAATAATTGAAAAATTTCATATGCTTAAAATGCCCTTAAAATAAGGCTTTAACGACATCCTTCGAAAAATTTTTTGAATTTCGGAGGATTTTTTTTGCGATTTTTTTGCAACTAGCTTTTTCGAACCCTAAGTACTTACTGTAAGAAAACAAAATCGGGTTCTTACAAATAAGCGAAAGGAGGAAATTAGCACAATGCAGAAATTAAGAACAAAACTTGATATGGCTTATATCAAAGCAAAAAACTGGATTTCTACAAAGAAAGAAGGCTCTGACCAGTTGATGGTAATGTTCATCATCATCGCAGTAGCCGCAGGTGTGGCAGGTCTTTTATACATCTTTGCAAAGAGCACATTGCTCCCAGAGTTCCAGAGCAAAGTAAGTGAACTGCTTAACAATTGGTTCAATCATTCGTAAGGAGGCAATATGGCAAAAAATGCAGGCGTAAGAGCCATCGCTAAAGAAGAAAAGCGATTGGAAAAGGAAAGGAAAAGACAAGTCGAACTTGCCAACAAAATGCTGATTCCGGTGAGTAAAAAGACAATAGAAACCTTGGGAATCATTTCTTTTGACCCAAGTGGAGTATTTAGGCTTTTGGAAAATCGTTGGATGAGAGTGTTTAAAGTAACGGGCGATATCAAAGCTCTGGCAAGTATCGCACCAAAGCTTTCCGGAAGAATCCGTATCGTCTGGCATTTAGGAGAGGATGGTGGCAGGGATACCTGCCACATGCTCCTTATAGAAAACGGAGAGATTTACGAAGAGGTCAGACAGCTTATGTCAAAGGATGAAAACCTTATAAAAGAGATCGTGAGAATCACATCTCTAAATGTGGATGAGGTCATGAATCATATTAGTGGAGAGTTCGGTCAAAATATCCGTTTTTCATATGCTTCCTATGTGCGAGGCAATAAGGATTGGAAGAAAGAATGCTTCTTAGAAATCAGTGAGGAAGCAGAAAAGTTTACAGTCGGAAGATTGTATGGAGAAGCGTTTTACGCTTTATCCTATCCATCCATCTTAAAGGAAGGATTTATAGAAACTCTAAGAGGTCTTGGGTGTCAGATGTATGTAAGTTTAGATGTAAATTCCCTTACAACAGAAGAGCAGCTTGATTTTAATAGAGCAATTGAAAAGAGATACAACAAAAGATTATCGCAAGTAGCAGATAGCGATTATGTAAATGTATCACTTGCTCTTGTAATTTTATGTGATTCCGATGATGCAAGGGAAATCATTGAAAAGACAGTTATGGCAGTAGCAAACGGTTATGACATTATGCTTACTCCAAGCTTCTATGAGCAGAAAAAAGTAACGGAGAGTGTTATGAGTCTTGCTCTTATTGATAGCAAGATTATGAGAAATGTAAAGGTAGACGTAGTAGGAAATCTGATGGGAGGTGAAGCCAATGCAGATGCCTAAATCAAAGTACCAGCAGACAAAGGTTTGTGATGAGACTTTAGTAAAAGATATGATGTCGGTTCAGGATGTTTTTTCTATCGTCAGTATTGAAGAAAGCGGAATTTTTGAACTGAATGGCAAGCGATATTCAAAATTATATGTGCTAAGTGACATCAACTTTGCAGGTGTAACGGATGATGAGCAAAAGCAGCTGATTATCAATTTCTCCAATGTCCTTAAGTCAATGCCATGCAGATTTTCATATTCTGTGGCAAATGAATATGTGGACGAGAGAAGTTTTCACGAGAAGATCCTGTACAGACTTCGAGGAGATAAATACGACCACTTGAGAAAATCCTACAACAGAGTGATTAAGGATAAGGTTTCTGATGCCAGACAGGGCTTATATCAGACCATATATCTGACACTCACAATTAAAGCAGAGAACATGGCAGATGCAAGAAGTACTTTTAATTCTATTGAGAGTGCTATTCGAAGTGCATTTGTAGGTATCGGAGTAAATGGTATTCAAGGCTCGGTTATGAGAACTGTACCAATAGATGAAAGAATCCAGCTTTTATTCAATCTGACTCATGCAGGAATTGATACAAGATATAAGTTCCATTTTGAGGATGAGATTGCAGCAAGGCACGACTGGATGAACATTATTTCTCCGGTAAGTATCTGTTTTGAGAATGAATGCTTTACCTTAAACAATCACATTGGAAAGGTGTTCTTTATTGATGAATACCCAAAGAGTTTAGAGAGTGACATTGTTGCAGCATTAACTAAGGTCAACTGCACAAGCTACATTACCATCAACAGTGAGCTTTTGGATATCGGAGGTTTTAAGCAAGAGATAGCAAGAAAGTATATGGGTGTTGGTATGAAGATTGAAAATGAGAAACAGCGTAACCGTAATAATAATGATTATTTAGCGGATGCATCAGCAAAGCTTTTAAATGAAAAGGAAAAGCTAGATTCATTTTCTAAAGATTTAGATACCAGTGATGACCATTATTACAACACAACAATGTTGATATTTGTGCTTGCAAAGGATAGAGAGGAACTATCGCAGATAGAAGAGAAACTTCATAATGCAGCATCCTTAAAGTCAGTAAAACTTAAGAGTTGTTTTGGAAAGCAAAGAGAAGCACTTAATTCTGTACTTCCTTTAGGGATTCAGGAATTTAAGAGAGTTGTCAATCTTTCCTCTTCATGCCTAGCAATGTTCATGCCTTACAAGACACAAGAATTAAATGATGAAGGTGGTAATTACTACGGAATTAACCAGTTGTCGCAGAATGTTATTTTTGCAGACAAGAAGAAATTAAAGAACCATAACGGAATGATATTTGGACAGTCAGGTTCCGGTAAGAGTGTATTTGCGAAGTCTGAGATTATCAGCACTTTTGTAAATTATCCGGAAGACCAGATTATTATTATTGACCCACAGTCAGAGTACGGAGGTCTCGCAGCCGAAACGGATGGAACCGTAATTTCCTTTGACAGTACCAAGGAGTTTTATTTAAACCCTATGGACGTAGATTTTAGCGGCGTGGATTATGGAAGACTTCGAGAGATTATCTCTGATAAAGCGGATTTTATTCTGTCGTTATTGTCCTCTTGCTTAAAGAGGGACATGACACCGGAAGAGCAAGGTGTAATTGATGGCGTTATAGAGCGTGTGTATTCAGAAAACTATGCCATGAGAAAAAGATTAAATGGCGAGGTAGAAGATACTAGCGAATATGACGTACCAGGATATATGAGAACTGGAAACACATTTGCACTTACTGGTACGGATATGTCGAAAGAAGAGCAGATTAAGGCTTACTCCCCAACACTGCAGGATGTGTACCAAGGTCTTTTAGATGAAGGAACACATTTAAGTACACACTTAGCTGCAGCAATGGAGATTTTCGTAAATGGTTCACTTAACTTATTTAATCACAGAACCAACGTGGACTTAAAGAACCGATTTATCGTGTTTGATTTGTCCGGGCTTAAGGATAACCTACGTATTACATCTATGTTAATCATGATGGAAACCGTAAAGGGAAGTATCAAAGCAAATTCTGGTAAGAAACGTTGGACACATTTGTATATTGATGAGTTCCATGAGCTTTTAGGTGTAGAGCAAGTAGCTGGTTTTATCTTAAAGCTTTGGAAAGAAATACGTAAGATGTCAGGTATTTTGTGTGGAATCACTCAGAACTTAAGTGACTTACTTAACAATGATTATGGCGGAAAGCTGCAGGCGATTTTATCTAACACAGAGTATTTTGCACTGCTTAGCCAGTCTACTCTTGATAAGAATAAGCTTATGCAGTTTTTACCAAGCATTAGTCCAGCAATGTTTAACTTTGTTGATAATGCAGATTCGGGAACCGGACTTCTTAAGATGGGGACTGTCACCGTTCCGTTTGATATGCGAATGAGTAAAGAGTGTGAGATTTATCGAATTGTAAATACAGATGGAGGAAGCTATGGAGTTTAAATCAGCAACAAACGCATTCGAAAAGAAAGACCGTTTTGCTGATGAGATGAGACGCTTCGTGTGTGATGAGGCAGCAAGATTTACTACAAGTGGTAATGAAGCTGCCTCGGCTTCTATAGATGAGTTTGCTGAGAAAGGAGTTCGCTTTTCTATAGAAAAACATAAGCGTAACATCCGTGAGCAAAAGCAGATTCTTGTAGAGATTAAACAGAAAGAAAAAGAGCAGAAAAAGAATAAAGATACATCTATCAATCAATCAGAGACCGAATTGCCAGATGGTATATCTTCCTCTGGTTCGTCAGAACCTTCTTCTGATTCAAAGAGCAGTAGTGATTCAAAAGAGAAATCAGATAGTGGTCATGAAGCTTCAAAAAAAGAAAAGGAACACGACAACAAGAAAGAGAATGCAAAGAAGGAAAAATCTAAAGAAGAGAAGAAAGCCGGAGCAAAGACTGCAGTTGCAAGTATGCTTCGAGCAAAGAGGGAATTATCCAATGACTTAGTAGGTAATAAAGTAACCGGGGATGCATTGGCTGATGGTAACACTGGCATGATGAAGATGTTTACAGAGCTTATTAATCCTATGACTTACGTAAGAAAGTTTTTAGCGTATTTGGCTGGAATAATTGCTCCGTACATTTTAGCGTTCATGGCAATTGCAACAGTGGTGCTTATTATCGTGATGTTTCTTTTTAGTGTATTAGAGCCACTTAAGGAAATTGGAGATGCCATTAGTGGATTTATTTCTATGTTTACCACTTCGGATGAGGTTGTTAATGATGACCAAAGTGATGATGAGATTGATGCGATCATAGATAGCATTTCTTCGATGGATGATACGCAGAAATCAGTAGTGTTATATGCGTTATCAAAGGTTGGATGTGCTTATAGTCAAGAAGATAGAACTTCTGGTACATCATTTGATTGCAGTTCCCTTGCATATTATGCATGGCAAGATGCAGGTGTGGATGTCAGTTTTGGTGGTGGAGGACCACCTTGTGCTGCGGATATGGCAAAGATGCTTGAAACAAATGGAAAGAAGCTAACGGTAATGGACTTACAACCGGGAGACTTGGTTTTCTATGGTGGAGAAGCGAATGGTAGATATATGGGAATTTATCACGTAGCCATTTATGTAGGAAATGGTATGTGTGTGGAAGCTCTAAATACGTCTTATGGCGTAGTGTATCAAAGACTTAGAACGACAAATGCAATTATGGTTTGCAGACCAAACATGTAGGAAAGGAGATTATAGATATGGCAGATGAAATTGCACAGGTAGTAGAGATGGAATACAAAGGGGTGGAATACCTCTTTAAGGGCACAAAGGCTGCAATTGCAGCAATGATTAGTGCAGCAAAAGCTTTCCACGAATGGAAAGTAGAGCAGAATATGAAAAAACCGGGAAATAGAAGTTGGAGTGACTTGCAGAAATTATCAGAGGGTACGCCTCCAATCTTAGAGTTTCCAAGAGAAATGTTTGAGGAAAGAGTAGTAGGTACAAATAAGGATGGAACACCTATCATGAAATCTGATTTTGACCTTTACTGTGAGGCACATGATTTACGTTATTGTATTATGCCAGACTTAAATCCGGAGGATGATTACATTCCTATTGCGGTACCAACTCAGGATATGGGTATTCATCAGGAGCAGATTAAGGCAGTGATGAATAGACGTATCAAGAGCGAGGAAGATAAAGATAAGGAATATGATGAAAAGATTGCAGCTTTGAAGGAGAAGATTGCAACAGCAGATGCAGATAAAGAAGCTGCAGAGGCAGAGCTTAAAATGTTAGAGCTTGGTAAGTCTCAGAATATGGAACTTTTAGAAGAATCCAAAGAGAAGCTTGATAGGGATAATGTTTTGGATTTTGCAGAGTATCTAAAGCAAGGTAAGGGTACATATATGGAAACGAACCCAGAGCTTGCACTTACACAGGAAAACATCTGTGGAATTGTAAGAGAATATACTCCTTATGAGTGTATGTATCCGATTCGAGATGAAAGTTTGGTGCCTGATAGTAAGGAAGTTTTCTATTCGCAGAGAGGTAGTGATGACCAGATTCATGTAATCAAGAGACGATTCTTAGAGGATGAGCATGGCAATATCTATTCTGAATACAGTGTCAGAATCCCGGGCGAGAGTACCATTAAGAGATTTGATGATAGGGGTAAGAGTAAGGAAGAGTGGGAAAAAGAAATTCCAAAAGTATTAGATGCTGCGAATTTCTTAAATGAGCCTACTGCAGTTACTAATTCAGAAGAGAGATTCCTTAAATATCAGGAGTTTATTGAGAAAAATTTTAAGCAAGCCCCTAAAGAAGAAAAGGGGCAGAGTAAGGAACACGAATATAGCAGTGAGGAAGCGAAGGAATTTGTGGAGTCTCATAACAAAGAGGCAGAGCAAAGGCGTGATTACAACGAGTCCTTCTATACTACTGTTGCTGTTCCTGCATCAAAGGTTATGGCTGACGGAGAGCAAGTTGTATGTATGGAACTTGCAGAAGGTTTAGTCAAAGGCGTTGTAGTGGAATCTATGGATGATACTACTGCAAAGGTATTTGTAAAAGAGGATGCGACATATTCCGTAGTAAGACCGGATGGAGCCAAAAAGGAAATGACCGGGGCAGAGATTGTGGCGGAAGCTACAAAGAGTGCAAAGGAAGAGTTCGCAAAGAGCATGGCGAGAGGAAGGTAATGGTATGTTAAAAGGCTTTGTAAATTGGCTTGATAAGTTATTTACAAGAGAAAAGTCTATAAAGAAGCATACCAGAACCTTAAAGCAGACCTTAATTATATATGCAGTGGGTTCGCTCATCTGCATATATATGGGTTGGCTTTGCGGAGCAGTCTGGATGCCGGGAAATGACTTTAACGAATTTATGAATAACTTTCAGCAGTTCATTTTGATTGAACACCATTTTATTGTTGGTGTCACATATGCAACGCCTATTTTTATAGGCATTTATTGGTTAGCGTTTTCACTTGCATTTATTATGATTGCCACACGTTTTGAGCATCCATTTGCAGGAGAGGAATACGGTGTGGCCAAGTGGGGGAATGCAAAGGATTTTACCAAAGAGTTTGCTAACCATGATAGTAAAAACGAAGTAGCGGTAGTAACAGGAGATGTGGTGCTGCCACAAGAATTAAAAGTAAATACGAAGAATTATTGGCTTGCAGAGGGTGTGTACGTATCCATAGATAACGTGAAGACTTCAAACTTAAATATGTTGGTAGTTGGACCTCCGGGTTCAGGTAAGTCCTTTAGATTAGCACGTCCGATGTTATCACAGCTTTGTGGCAATTTCCTTGTTACAGACCCTAAGGGAGAACTATATAAGCAGACAGGGCAGTACTTTGAGGATAATGGATATGAAGTAATGGTTATGAATGTGGAATCAGAAGATGGTATGCCTATGAGTATACATTTTAATCCATTTGCGTATATCAGAAACGAATCTGACATTATGTCTATTGCCAATATTCTTATGAAATCGACCACGCCACAAGATGAGGCAGGTGGTGGCAATGACCAGTTCTTTGAACAGTCTGCAGAAGTGCTTTTAACTTCGATTCTGTATTTGATGCATTACTATTATCCACCAGAGGAGCAAGATTGGAAGACTTTTGTAAAGCTTTTGGATGCAACAACAGTATTTACAAAACCAGATGGTTCTATTGATAACCGTGAGGGTGGTATTTATAAGATTGCAAAAAGAGCACAGCTTAAATGGAAAGACAAATATAACAAAGACTTCCCGGGCTTTATTGCAATTGAAAAGTATTATAACGGAGCTGCAGAGACAACATCATCTATCGTAGCATCCTTAGATGCACACTGCAGATATATGAAGCTTGCGTGTGTTCAGGACTTATTATCAGAGGATGAGATTCACATTGGAGAAAGCTTTGGATTTTCGAAACCTAATGAGAACAGTCGAACCGGAAAGAGAATTTTATTTATCGTTACCAGTGAAGATAAGAGATATTATGACTGGATTCCATCAATGGTATATTCATTATTCTTTGATGAGCTTTACCATTTGACAGCTATTGACCCTGAACTTCATGAAACATTGCCGCAACATCTTACATTCCTAATGGACGAGTTTGCCAATGTTACATTGCCAGATTCCTTCGTAGAGAAGTTATCGACCATGCGAAGCAGAAATATGTCTGCAGTAATCATTGTGCAAAACTTAATTCAGCTTAAGAGAAAATTCCCTAAGTTTGATATGGACAAGGACTTAATCGGTAACTGTTCTATTATTGACATCTTAGGAGCACCGGATATGGATTCTTGTGAGTATCTAAGTAAGCATTTTGGCACCCAGACTATTCATAAAGCTAGTGATTCTGATGCAAAGGATTATAAGGGGCAGTCATCAAGAAGTGAAGATGTTATGCAAAAGAGTCTTCTTTCTGCAGAGGATATCTTTGCTATGAAAAAGGATGGAGAGTGTGCCATTGTGATTAAGGGTGCAGACCCACTTTATGAAACAAAGTGTCGTATGGAAATTACGCCATTTGTGAAGTTGCTTTGTAGAAAACATAATCCTTACGATCCTAAAAGAAGAAAAATGGAGCGAGCAATTGAAAGGCGTAAGGATAAGGGATTATTCCTTATGGGCGAAGCTGCTAAGAAAAAGGCAGAGGAACTTAGAGCAAGTGGCGTAAAAGTTATCCGTATTACAGAGGATGATGCAGATATGATTGATTTAGCAGTGAAATCAAAACAAGAGGTAACTGGATTTAATCTGACTGCAGAGCAAAAAGATAGGCTTAAGAAGAATCATGAGGCTTATCTTACAGAGCATGAGCAAGTAAAAGAGATTGATTATGATGATTATGCAGTACCGGGAGATGATAGTCCAGAGGCGAAAGAGATTATGAAAAATCGAATTATTTGCGTTAAGAAACTGCAGGTAATGGGATATACCAATGCTCATATCAGGCAGCTTCATAAGCTTATTATGGGAGGACAGACTGCAGAAGAGATTTCAAGCATTATTTCAAAGGATGAGAGATTGCAGGATATAAAGGCACTCTTAAATATTTTATAAAAAAAATAAAAAAATTTGCGTGATTTTTTGCAACTAGCTTTTTCGAACCCTAAGTACTTAATGAAAGAACGAAGGAAATGTTCTTACCAATAGGTAATTGCGAAACTAACATCTAAAATGAGATGACTCGACCATGAAAATGGGATAAATTACAAATATTTACAGCAAGATACAATTACTTCAATTTTA
>JGI24709J26583_10000571_pt1 | contig 31682 bp, 44 predicted proteins | sample BioPla2DNA1_FD_26583 | JGI IMG/M metagenome (IMG submission 26583) | reverse complement strand
TGAACGTTGAATTAATCACTCCAGTTGCAATGGACGAAGGATTAAGATTCGCTATCAGAGAAGGTGGAAGAACTGTAGGTTCAGGAGTTGTTACTACAATAATTGAATAATTATTATAGAAGCAATTTTATAATATAAAAATAAATAATATAAATGTGATCACATTTAGAGGGTAGAGGGACGCTTCTATCCTCTTATTTTATACCTATAAGGAAATATAGAACAAAAAAGGTTTGTATATTAGTTTCAATGAAAAAATAAACTATTGAAAAAACTACAAAATAAAGATAGAATATAAGCATTGAGTTAAGAGATAGAAATTACTAATTAAAAATTATAAAAAAGTGTTGAAAAAAATAAACAAAGATAGTATAATGTAATAGTTGTATAGCAAACAGCGATGAATCAAGAGGTTGCCGGACTTCCGGGGAAATTCTTGATGAGTATGTTAGGATCTAGAATCCAACGACAGGGGTTGTATAAACACGGTGTTATTTATGAAACACCAGGAACAGTTTATAGAACATCCGCTGTTGTGCGTTAGAAGTAAAGCGTACATGAAAAGGAGGGAAACCAAGATGTCAAAACAAAAAATAAGAATCAGATTAAAGGCTTTTGATCACACAATATTAGATCAATCAGCTGAAAAAATTGTTGAAACAGCAAAATCTACAGGAGCAAGGGTTTCAGGACCAGTTCCACTACCAACAGAAAAAGATGTTGTTACAATATTAAGAGCTGTTCATAAGTACAAAGATTCTAGAGAACAATTCGAAATCAGAACACACAAGAGATTAATCGACATAGTTAATCCATCACCAAAAACTGTTGATGCATTAATGAGATTAAACTTACCAGCTGGTGTTGATATCGAAATCAAACTATAATTACTAAGAATAAATAACATTTGAACTGTTAAGACTGCAAGGCAGTCCGCTGATACGTTTAGGAGGTGTAAATACATGAAGAAAGCTATATTAGGAAAGAAGATAGGAATGACTCAAATCTTCGATGCAAACGGAAAAGTTGTTCCAGTAACAGTAGTAGAAGCTGGCCCATGTGTTGTTGTTCAAAAGAAAACTATCGAAAAGGATGGTTATGACGCAATACAAGTAGGTTTCGGTGAAATAAGAGAAAAATTAGTTAATAAGCCTAAGAAAGGACATTATGCAAAAGCTGGTGTTTCTTTAAAGAGAAAACTTAAGGAATTCAGATTAGAAGATACTTCTGCTTATGAAGTAGGTCAAGAAATCAAAGCTGACATATTTGAAGCTGGAGATAAGGTTGACGTATCTGGAGTTTCAAAAGGTAAGGGATTCCAAGGTGTTATTAAGAGATGGAATGCTAGCAGAGGACCAATGAGTCACGGTTCTAAGTTCCACAGAGCAGTAGGTTCAATGGGAGCTTCATCAGACCCATCAAGAACTTTCAAAAATAAAAATATGCCAGGACATATGGGAGCTGTTAATACAACAGTGTTAAACTTAGAAGTAGTTAAGGTTATAGCTGACAAAAACTTAATACTAATCAAGGGTGGTATCCCAGGACCTAATAAAGGTACAGTAGTAATAAGAGACGCAGTTAAAGCTTAATTATGTAGAAAGGAGGAAACAGGATGCCTACAGTAGGATTATTTAATCAAGAAGGAAAACAAGTTGGAGATATCCAATTAAATGAAAATGTGTTCGGAGTTGAAGTAAACGCTGATGCAATACATCAAGTTGTAGTAGCTTTATTAGCTAATAAAAGACAAGGAACTCAATCAGCTAAAACTAGAGCTGAGGTTAGAGGAGGCGGAGCTAAGCCTTGGAGACAAAAAGGAACTGGTAGAGCAAGACAAGGTTCAATCAGAGCTCCACAATGGATTAAAGGTGGTATAGTTTTCGCGCCAAAGCCAAGAAACTACAGAGTATCTGTGCCAAAGAGCATGAGAAAAGTAGCTATGAAGTCTGCTTTAACTAGCAAAGTTCAAGACGGACAAATGGTTGTGCTTGAATCATTAGCTTTAGAAGCACCAAAAACTAAAGATATGGTTCAAATATTAAAAGCTTTCGAAGCAAAGAAAACTTTAATAGTAACAGCTGAAGCTAACGAAGTTCTTTACAAATCAGCTAGAAACATTGCTGGAGTTGAAATAATACCAGCTAACAACATCAATGTTTATGATTTATTAAAAACTGAAAAATTAATCATAACTAAGGATGCTGTATCAAAAATTGAGGAGGTGTACGCATAATGACAAGCTATGATATCATAAGAAAGCCTGTTATCACTGAAAAAAGCATGAATGCTATGGCAGACAAAAAGTACACTTTCATAGTTCAAATTAACGCTAATAAGGTTCAAATAAAAAGAGCCGTAGAAGAAATTTTCGGTGTTAAGGTTAAAGATGTTCAAACAATGAGAACTATGGGAAAAACAAAGAGAATGGGCGTACATGTAGGAAAGAGAGCAGACTTCAAGAAAGCTATTATTACTTTAACAGAAGATAGTAAGAATATAGAATTCTTTGAAGGAATGCAATAAAACATAGAAAAGCGTATTATTGGCATTAAAATGCCAGAGAAGCTAAAGTTAGGAGGGAATTTAAATGGCAGTTAAGAATTTTAAGCCAACTACTGCAGCAAGAAGAAATATGACTATGGCTACTTTTGAAGAAATAACTACAGATCAACCAGAAAAGTCACTTCTTGCATCATTAAAGAAAAAAGCAGGTAGAAACTCACAAGGTAAAATAACTGTTAGACACCATGGTGGTGGAGCTAAGAGAAAATATAGAATCATAGATTTCAAAAGAAATAAGGACGGTATTCCAGCAACAGTTGCTACAATAGAATACGATCCAAACAGAACTGCATACATTGCTTTAGTAGTATATGCAGATGGTGAAAAGAGATATATAATAGCACCAGTAGGATTAAAAGTTGGTGATGTAATAGTATCAGGACCAAACGCTGATATCAAGGAAGGAAACTGTCTTCCATTACAAAACATACCAGTAGGTACATTTGTTCACAATATCGAATTACAAGCTGGAAAAGGTGCTCAAATGGCAAGATCAGCAGGAGCATCAGCTCAATTAATGGCTAAAGAAGGTAACTACGCAACATTAAGACTACCTTCAGGTGAAATGAGATATGTAAGAATTGAATGTAGAGCAACTATAGGTCAAGTTTCAAATACTACTAATGGCATTATCAGTATTGGTAAAGCAGGTAGAAAGAGACACCTAGGATGGAGACCTGCAGTAAGAGGTTCTGTAATGAACCCTAATGATCACCCTCACGGTGGTGGTGAAGGTAGAACACCAATCGGTAGACCAAGTCCAGTTACTCCATGGGGTAAACCAACACTTGGATACAAGACTAGAAAGACTAAGAAGTATTCAGATAAGTTCATAATAAAGAGAAGAAACGATAAGTAGCAGAAGAGAATATAATTCTCTTCATGGCTTGTCAGCCAACAGATTATGAAGGGAGGCAAATATAGTGAGTAGATCAACAAAAAAAGGACCATTTGTACATGAGAGACTTTTAAAGAAAATCGAAGAAATGAATGCACGTGGAGAAAACAACAAAGTTATTAAAACTTGGTCAAGAAGTTCAACAATTTTCCCACAAATGATAGGTCATACAATCGCTGTTCATGATGGAAGAAAGCATGTTCCAGTTTATATTAGTGAAGATATGGTTGGACATAAGCTTGGAGAGTTCGTTTTAACAAGAACTTACAGAGGACACGATTACGACGAAAAAGCAGCTAAAAAAAGAAAGTAATCCGAGAAAGGAGGAACATAAATGGAAGCTAGAGCTATAGCTAAATATGTTAGAATGTCTCCAACTAAAGTAGGAGTAGTTCTTGATTTAATAAGAGGAAAAAATATTCAAGAGGCTTTCGCTATCTTACAATACACTCCAAAAGAAGCAGCCGTTGCTATAAATAAAGTATTAAAATCAGCTGTTGCTAATGCTGAAAATAATCACGAAATGGATGTTGAAAGATTATATGTGGCAGAAGCATACGTTGGAGCTGGTCCAATATTAAAGAGATTTAGACCAATGGATCACGGAAAAGCATTTAGAATTAACAAGAGAACAAGCAATATAACACTTGTAGTTAAAGAAAGAGCTTAGAAAGAAGGAGGGAAAAAAATGGGTCAAAAAGTACATCCTCATGGACTTAGAGTAGGAGTTATCAGTGATTGGGATGCAAAATGGTATGCTGACAAGGCAAATTTTGCTGACAACCTAATTGAAGATAACAAAATAAGAAAATTCGTTAAGAAAGAACTTTACTCAGCTGGTATTTCAAAAATTGAAATAGAAAGAGCGGCAAAGAGAGTTAAGTTAAACATATATACTGCTAAACCAGGAGTTATAATTGGAAAAGGTGGAGCAGGAATAGAAGCTTTAAAAGCAAAATTAGCAAATATAGTTGATAACAAGAAACATTTATTAATCAACATAGTAGAAGTTAAGAATGTAGAAACAAACGCTCAATTAGTAGCAGAAAATATAGCTGCTCAACTTGAGAAGAGAATATCATTCAGAAGAGCTATGAAGCAAAGCATTCAAAGAGCTATGAAACAAGGAGCTCTAGGAATTAAAACATCTTGCTCAGGTAGATTAGGCGGAGCTGAAATGGCAAGAACTGAATCATATAACGAAGGAACTATTCCACTACAAACTTTAAGAGCAGATATAGATTATGGATTTGCTGAAGCTGATACAACATATGGTAAGATCGGTGTTAAAGTTTGGATTTATAACGGAGAAGTTCTTCCAACTAAAAAAGTTGAAGAAAAGGAAGAAATTAACGCATAAGAAAGGAGGACTTAGTCATGTTAATGCCTAAAAGAGTTAAGCGTCGTAAGGTTCAACGTGGTAGAATGAGAGGAAAAGCTACTAGAGGTAACTTCCTAGCATACGGAGAGTTCGGTATTCAAGCAATGGAATGCGGTTGGATAAGAAGTAATCAAATAGAATCTGCGAGAATTGCTATAAATAGATATATAAGAAGAGGAGGAAAACTTTGGATAAAGATTTTCCCAGATAAGCCAGTAACTCAAAAAGCTGCTGGAACAAGAATGGGTTCTGGTAAAGGTAATCCAGAATACTGGGTAGCAGTAGTTAAACCTGGCAGAGTGTTATTCGAGTTATCAGGGGTTAATGAAGAAGTTGCAAGAGAAGCAATGAGACTTGCATCACATAAGCTTCCTGTTAAGACTAAATTCGTAACAAGAAGAGATTTTGAGGAAATGGGTGGTGAAGAATAATGAAGGCTAGAGAATTAAAAGAATTAAGAGCAAGTAATCCTCAAGATTTAAAGGTTAAATTAAATGACCTTAAGGCTGAATTATTCAACTTAAGATTCCAATTAGCTACAGGTCAATTAGAAAATCCTATGAGAATTAAAGAAGTAAAGAAATCTATAGCCCAAATCAAAACCATCATTAGAGAAGAAGAGATCAGGGCTTTCGAACAGTAGAAGCTGAAAGGAGGTAACCCTTAATATGGAAAGAGGATTAAGAAAAAAAAGAATAGGTAAAGTTGTTTCTGACAAAATGGATAAAACAATAGTTGTTGCTGTAGAAACAAAAGTAAAGCATCCGCTATATGGAAAGATCATTAATAGAACAACTAAATTTAAGGCTCATGATGAAAACAATGAAGCTAAAATAAATGACAAAGTTTTAATTATGGAAACTAGACCATTATCTAAAGATAAGAGATGGAGACTTGTTGAAATAGTTGAAAAGGCTAAATAAGCTTTAAGACTGAAAGGAGGGTAATTCAATGATACAACAACAATCCTTATTAAAGGTAGCTGACAACTCAGGTGCTAATGAAATAATGTGCATAAGAGTTTTAGGTGGATCAAATAGAAAGTTCGGTAACATTGGAGATGTAATAGTTGCTAGCGTTAAGAGTGCAACACCAGGCGGAGTTGTTAAAAAAGGTGACGTTATAAAAGCTGTTATAGTTAGATCAGTTAAAGGATTAAGAAGAGCTGATGGTTCATACATTAAGTTTGATGAAAACGCAGCAGTTATAATAAAAGATGATAAGCAACCAAGAGGAACTCGTATTTTCGGACCAGTTGCTAGGGAGCTAAGAGATAATGAATTCTATAAAATCTTATCATTAGCACCGGAAGTTCTATAAGAGGAGGTGTCTTATTTGAAGGTACATGTTAGAAAGAACGATACTGTAGTAGTAGTTTCTGGAAAAGACAAGGGAAAAACTGGAGAAGTTTTAAAAGTATACCCTAAAACAGGCAAGGTTATTGTTCAAGGAGTTAATATAATAAAGAAACATCAAAAGCCAAATAGAGCAAACATGGAAGGCGGAATAANAGAAAGAGAAGGAGCTATATTCAGCTCAAAAGTTATGTTATACTGCACAAAATGTAAAAATGCTACAAGAATTAGCAATAAAATATTAGATGACGGTACAAAAGTTAGAGTATGCAAGAAGTGTGGAGAAACATTCTAAAATCTGAAAGGAGGTACTAAATAATGACAACAAGACTTCAAGAAAAGTATCAAAAAGAAGTAGTTCCAGCTATGATTGAAAAGTTCGGATATAAAAATATAATGGAAGTTCCAAAGCTTGAAAAAATAGTTATCAACATGGGAGTTGGTGAAGCTAAGGACAATCAAAAATTCCTAGAAGCTGCAGTTAATGACTTAACAATAATTGCAGGACAAAAGCCAATATTAACAAGAGCAAAGAAATCAGTTGCTAACTTTAAGTTAAGAGAAAATATGGCTATAGGATGTAAAGTTACATTAAGAAAGAAAAAAATGTATGAGTTTGCAGACAAATTTATGTCAATAGCTCTACCAAGAGTTAGAGACTTTAGAGGAGTTTCAAGCAAATCTTTCGATGGAAGAGGAAATTACTCTATAGGAGTTAAAGAGCAATTAATATTCCCAGAAATTGAATACGATAAAATCGATAAGGTTAGAGGAATGGATATTATCTTCGTTACAAGTGCAAACACTGACGAAGAAGCAAGAGAATTATTAAGATTCCTTGGTATGCCATTCGCTCAATAATAAGGAGGGAAAACTGTGGCACGTAAGGCTATTATTGAAAAGTGGAAAAAAGAACCGAAATATAAAACAAGAGCTTATACAAGATGCAGAATATGTGGAAGACCACATGCAGTATTAAAAAAATATGGTATATGCCGTATTTGTTTTAGAGAACTTGCTTATAAGGGTGAAATTCCTGGTTGTAAGAAAGCAAGCTGGTAAAACTAATGTAGTGAAAGGAGGCACATTAAATGGTTATGACAGATCCTATCGCAGATTTGCTTACACGTGTTAGAAATGCAAATGCTGCAAGACATGAAGTAGTAGAAGTTCCTTCATCAAATATAAAGAAAGCAATAGCAGAAATATTATTACAAGAAGGATATATTAAAGAATTAGAGGAATATAGCGATGGCGTAGTTCCAATGCTAAGAATAACTCTTAAATATGGGGCAGATAAAGAAAGAGTAATAACTGGAATTAAGAGAATATCTAAACCAGGACTTAGAATTTACTGCAAGAAAGACGAAATTCCTAAAGTACTTAACGGATTAGGTGTTGCTATAATATCAACATCAAAGGGATTACTAGTTGATAGAGAAGCAAGAAAAGTTGGTTTAGGCGGAGAAGTTATCTGCTACATTTGGTAATTTTAAANATAGAAATTAACTTTTATTAACATATATACAGAACAAGTAAAACAGGAGGTGCGATTATGTCAAGAATAGGTAGATTACCTATAGCTATACCTGCAGGCGTAACAGTAGAAGTTTCAGCAGATAATGTTGTTACAGCAAAAGGACCTAAAGGTCAACTTGTTAAAGCAATGCATGAGGACATGAATATAGCAGTAGAAGACAATCAAGTTGTTGTAACTAGACCTAGTGATAATAAAGAACACAAGTCTCTTCACGGTTTAACTAGAACATTAATCAATAACATGATAATCGGAGTTGAAAAAGGATTTGAAAAAACACTAGAATTAGTTGGTGTTGGTTATAGAGCTCAATTACAAGGAAAGAAGCTTGTATTGAATTTAGGATTTTCACATCCAGTAGAAATTGAACCAGTTGATGGAGTAACATTTGAAACTCCTTCAGCAACAAAAGTTGTTGTTAAAGGTATAGACAAAGAACATGTTGGAGATGCCGTGGCTGAAATAAGATCATGGAGAAAACCTGAACCATATAAGGGCAAGGGAGTTAAGTTCGAAGGCGAAGTTATCAGACGTAAAGAAGGTAAAACTGGTAAGAAATAATAGAAAGGAGTGAAACCTTTATGTTCAAGAAGGCAGACAAGAACACTAATAGAGCAAAACGTCACTTAAGAGTACGTAAAAAAGTATCAGGTACTGCTGAAAGACCAAGACTTTCAGTATATAGAAGTGAAAAGAATATATATGCTCAAATTATAGATGATGTTAAGGCAGTAACTTTAGTTTCAGCTTCATCTTTAGATAAAGAATTAAATATAAAAGTTGGTGGAAATAAAGAATCTGCAAAATTAGTTGGAGAACTAATAGCTAAAAAAGCTTTAGAAAAGGGAATTACAGAAGTGGTATTCGACAGAGGTGGATATGTATATCACGGAAGAGTTCAAGCTTTAGCAGATGCTGCTAGAGAAGCAGGCTTAAAATTCTAATAAACAAGGAGGGAAATACATGAGAATCGATCCTAGCACACTAGACCTTAAGGAAAAGGTTGTAAGCATAAACAGAGTAACTAAGGTTGTTAAGGGTGGTAGAAACTTCAGATTCAGCGCANTAGTAGTTGTAGGTGACGAAAACGGACACGTAGGCGTTGGAACGGGAAAGTCAATAGAAATCCCAGAAGCAATTAAAAAAGGAATAGAAGACGCTAAGAAACATTTAGTAAGTGTTGCAATAGTAGATGGTACTGTTCCTCATCAAATATATGGAAAGTTCGGAACTGGTAAAGTTCTTATAATGCCAGCTAAAGAAGGTACAGGAGTAATCGCTGGAGGTCCAGCTAGAACTGTATTAGAATTAGCAGGATTAAAGGATGTTAGAGCTAAGTCATTAGGTTCAAACAATCCTAAGAATATGGTAAGTGCTACAATTAACGGTTTAGCAAACTTAAGAACAGCTGAAGAAATAGCTAAATTAAGAGGCAAAACTGTAGAAGAAATATTAGGTTAGGAGGGAAAAGCAATGGCAAAAATTAAAGTTACTCTAGTAAAGAGCTTAATCGGAAGAAAAAAAGACCAAATTGCTACTGCACAAGCCCTTGGACTAAAAAAAATTGGTAAGACAGTAGAACATGAAGATACTCCTCAAATCAGAGGAATGATAAATAAAGTTAGCTATTTACTGAAAGTAGAAGAAATTTAGTAAGAGGAGGTGCTTGAGTAATGAAACTTCATGAATTAAAACCAGCAGCTGGAAGTAGAAAAGCTCCTAAGAGAGTTGGTAGAGGTACTGGTTCAGGTTTAGGTAGAAACGCTGGTAAAGGTGAAAAAGGTCAAAATGCTAGATCAGGCGGCGGTGTAAGACCTGGTTTTGAAGGTGGTCAAATGCCACTATATAGAAGACTTCCTAAGAGAGGATTCACTAACATTTTCGCAAAACAAATTGTTAGCATAAATGTTGATAGATTAAATATTTTTGAAAACGGAACTGAAGTTACACCTGAACTTTTACTTGAAAAGAGAGTAATAAGTAAGGTTAAGGACGGAGTTAAAATCTTAGGTAATGGGACTTTAGAGAAAAGCTTAACTGTTAAGGGATGCAAATTCTCAAAAACAGCTGCAGAAAAAATAGAAGCAGCTGGAGGAAAAGTCGAGGTGGTTTAGTATGCTATCAACCCTACGTAATGCCTGGAAGGTTCCCGAATTAAAGAAAAAATTCCTATGGACTATATTTTTAATTGCAATTTTCAGGATAGGAACCAATATTCCTGTTCCTGGAATTAGCAAGGAAGTCCTAGAAAGTTTAGCACAAAGCGGAACTTTATTTGGTTTTTATGATTTAATATCAGGAGGTGCTTTTAGTCAATTTAGTATATTGGCTCTAGGCGTAACACCTTATATTAATGCATCAATAATTGTTCAGCTATTGACTATAGCAATACCATCTTTAGAGCAATTATCTAAAGAAGGTCAAGAGGGAAGAAAGAAAATTCAAACAATAACAAGAATCTTATCTATAGTTATTGGTTTTATATTAGCTTTCGGAACTTATAATTTAGTAGCATCAAGAGGTGCTATAGATGAAACTGGCTTTAGTCAGATAATTGTTGTATTAATATCATTAGTTGCAGGATCAACTTTCTCAATGTGGTTAGGAGATCAAATAACAGCTAAAGGATTTGGAAATGGAACATCAATATTAATATTTGTTAATATTGTGTCTCAGTTACCGGTGACTTTAATGTCATTATATACATTGAAAAATATAGGTAAGATTGATATTGTAGAAATATTACTATTTGTGTTATTTTTGTTATTAATGTTAGTAGCATCAGTATTCTTCTCATTAGCAGAAAGAAGAATTCCTGTTCAATATGCTGGAAAAGCAGTTGGAAATAAAGTTATGAGAGCTCAAAATACCCATATACCTTTAAGTATAATAGGGTCTGCTGTTATAGCTATAATATTTTCATCATCAGTTATGATGTTCCCTGCTACACTAGCTCAATTTTTCCCGAACAGTACGTTATTAGCTAATTTAGCAACAAGTAAATATAGTATATTCAATAGGGAATCATGGATGTACGCAGTTATATATTCATTATTGACTATCTTCTTTACTTGGTTCTATACACAAATTACATTTAAACCTGATGAAATGGCAGAAAACCTACATAAATCAGCAGGTTTTGTACCTGGAATCAGACCAGGAAATGCAACTGAAAAATATTTCGAAAAACTACTTACAAAAGTATCATTAATAGGTGGATTATTCGCAGCAGTTTTAGCAGTGCTACCTATATTAATATCAAATACAAATTTACAAGGAATTCAATTTGGTGGTACATCATTACTAATTATGGTAGGAGTTGGACTTGATTTTTCAAGACAATTAGACTCACAATTAATTATGAGACATTATCAAGGATTCTTAAAATAGTTTAATAATGGAGATGATGCCCGTGAAGATAGTATTATTAGGTCCTCCTGGAGCAGGAAAAGGAACACAGGCAAAATCAATTAGTAATAGATACTCAATACCTCATATTTCAACAGGAGATATTTTTAGAAAAAATATTTCAGAAAATACTCCTTTAGGAATTGAAGCTAAGAAATACATCGATAAAGGTCAGTTAGTACCTGATGAAGTTACAATTAACATGGTAAAGGATAGACTTCAAGAAGACGATTGTAAAAGTGGATATTTATTAGATGGATTTCCTAGAACTGTAATTCAAGCAGAGGCTCTTCAAGATTTTCTATCAGAGAGAGATGAACGTCTTGATACTGCATTACTGATTGAAGTGCCAACAAATTTTATATTAGAGAGAATGACAGGAAGAAGAGTATGTCCATCATGTGGAGCGAGTTATCATATAAAGTTTAATCCACCTATCAGTGAAGGAAAATGTGATGTTTGTGGAAGTGATATAATCCAAAGAAAAGATGATTCTGAGGAAACTGTATCTGAAAGATTAGATGTGTATGAGAAACAAACACAACCACTAATTGATTTTTATAAAGCAAAGAACTTACTTTCAGTAGTAGATGGAACAAAGGCTATCAATGAAGTTTTTGAAGGTATTTGTACCTTATTAGGAGATTTAAAATAATGATTTTTGTTAAGAATAACAAAGAGATCGATCTAATGAGGGCGGCTGGAAGAATAGTAGCCGAAACATTATTATTAATTGAAGATAAAGTAAGACCAGGAATAACCACTGCTGAATTAGATAGAATTGCAGAAGAATTTATAACTAAGCATGGAGCTAAACCTTCATTTAAGGGCTTATACGGCTTTCCAGCTTCACTATGTATATCTGTTAATGAGCAAGTTGTTCATGGGATCCCAGGAGAATATGTATTAAAAGATGGAGATATAGTTAGTGTAGATTGTGGTGCGTTTCTTAATGGCTTTCATGGAGATGCTGCAAGAACTTTTGCAGTAGGTAATGTAACAAAGGAAGCTAGTAAGTTAATTAAAGTAACTAAAGAAAGTTTCTTTAAGGGCATTGAAAATGCTAAGGTAGGCAATAGACTTACTGATATATCACATGAAATACAAAACTACGTGGAGGCCTCAGGTTTCTCAGTAGTTAGAGAATTCGTGGGACACGGTATTGGAAGATCTTTGCACGAAGATCCGGATATACCAAATTACGGTAGGCCAGGAAAGGGTCCTAAATTAGTAGAAGGAATGGCTTTAGCCATTGAGCCTATGGTCAACGTAGGTAACTATAAAGTTAGAACATTAAATGATAACTGGACTGTAGTAACTAGTGATGGCAGTTTATCTGCACACTATGAGAACACTATTGTAATTTTACCAGATGGACCAGAAATATTAACACTGATTGAATAAGTGTTGCTTAGTTATAAATTAACATGATACCAAAAGGTGGCTTGTAGATTTATGACTAAGGTAATCATTGAGGTGAAAGATTTGCAAAACAATGACTTAATTGGGAAAGTAGTTCTTTCAATAGCAGGAAGAGATAAAGATCATTTATATGTAATAGTAGATGTACTAAAGAATGATTACGTTCTTCTAAGCAATGGGAATACAAAAACAGTTCAGATGCCTAAACGTAAGAGTTTAAAACACTTAAAAGTTTTAAATAATGTAGATGATGAGATTAAAGAATCTATCATATCAAAGGATAGAGGTACTGATTTAAAAATAAAGAGATTTCTAAAACTTAAAGGCATTGTTAAGGAGGGTTGATTACCTTATGTCAAAAGATGATGTAATAGAAATGCAGGGTACAGTACTAGAAGCATTGCCAAATGCTATGTTCCAAGTAGAACTTGAAAGCGGGCATAAGATTCTAGCACATATATCAGGAAAATTAAGAATGAACTTCATAAGAATTCTTCCAGGAGATAAGGTTACAATTGAGCTTTCTCCATATGACTTAACAAGAGGTAGAATTACGTGGAGAGCAAAATAAATAAATACTAAAACGCTACAAAGTTTTACAAGGAGGGTTAGCGATGAAAGTAAGACCATCAGTTAAGCCTATTTGCGAAAAGTGCAAAGTTATAAGAAGAAAAGGAAGAGTAATGGTGATCTGTGAAAATCCTAAGCACAAGCAAAAACAAGGCTAATACAATTAAAGTATAGGCAAAAAAGTATTATATTACTATATGAATTTTATTGACTTTTAAGTTAAAGTCCAATATGATTATATAGGCATTTAATTACGATTAAATAAATGTTAGGTGCGGCTGACAGTAGAGCCAAACTCTACTGACCTAATTTTTATTATATAAATACACAAAAATCAAACATTGAACAATATACAATAAAAGTTGTTTCGATTTCAATACCAGGAGGTGTAAATTTCAATGGCAAGAATTTCAGGCGTAGACCTACCAAANGAAAAAAGAATTGAAATAGGTCTAACATATATATATGGAATAGGACTTTCTACTTCACATAAGATACTAGCAGAAACAGGCGTAAACCCTGATACAAGAGTTAGAGATCTTACTGAAGATGAAGTAANAAAGATAAGAGAATATGTAAAAACATTAAAAATCGAAGGCGAATTAAGAACAGAAGTAGGATTAAATATCGATAGATTAAAAGTAATAGGTTCTTACAGAGGATTAAGACACAGAAAAGGACTTCCAGTTAGAGGTCAAAAGACTAAGACTAACGCTAGAACAAGAAAAGGTCCAAAGAAAACTATAGCAAATAAGAAGAAATAGTTAGGAGGGAAATTTAATGGCTCAAAAGGTTAAGAAGACTAGAAGAAGAAAAGAAAGAAAGAATGTTGAGCATGGCGCAGCACATATTTCTTCAACATTTAATAACTCAATAGTTACTTTAACTGATGCAAGAGGAAATGCTTTATCATGGTCAAGTGCAGGAGCTTTAGGCTTCAGAGGGTCAAGAAAGAGTACTCCTTATGCAGCTCAAATGGCAGCAGAAACAGCAGCTAAAGCAGCTATGGAACACGGATTAAAGAGTATAGAAGTATATGTAAAGGGACCAGGTGCTGGAAGAGAAGCAGCAATAAGATCTTTACAAGCAGCAGGATTAGAAGTAACTTTAATTAAAGACGTTACTCCAATCCCACATAACGGATGTAGACCACCAAAGAGAAGAAGAGTCTAGTATTCATATAGGAGGTGTAATTAATGGCAAGATATACTGGAGCTACATGTAGATTATGTAGAAGAGAAGGTATGAAATTATTCCTTAAAGGGGATAGATGTTATACAGATAAATGTGCTTTTGTTAGAAGAAGCTATGCACCAGGACAACACGGAGCAGCTAGAAAGAAATTATCTAACTACGGAGTACAATTAAGAGAAAAGCAAAAAGCAAGAAGAATATATGGAATTTTAGAAAGCCAATTCAGAAATTACTACGAAAAGGCTGATCACATGAGAGGAATCACAGGTGAAAACTTACTTAAATTACTAGAAATGAGATTAGATAACGTAGTTTACAGACTAGGTTATGGTGCTTCAAGACCAGAAGCTAGACAATTAGTAAACCATGGACATTTCTTAGTAAATGGTAAGAGAGTTGATATTCCATCATACCAAGTTTCTGTTAATGATGAAATAACAGTAATTGAAAAGAGTAGAGGAACTGAAAAGTTCAAGACATTCATCGAAAATCCAAAGACATTACCAAAATGGTTAGAAGCTAATGCTGAAAACTATACAGGAAGAGTAGTTGCTGAGCCTGCAAGAGAAGATATTGACAGCCCAGTAAATGAAACTCTAATTGTCGAATTATACAGCAAGTAATAGTTTAGTATTTGTATTGTTAAGATTTTTCTTACAATACAAATATATAAGCGTTGCCCTCAGAGTAAAGTTGCCATTTAAAATATAAGGAGGGTTTGTGCATGTTAGAAATAGAAAAGCCAGTTATAGAATGTACAGAAGCAAATGAAAATGGAACTTATGGTAAATATGTTATTGAACCACTTGAAAGAGGATATGGTATAACTCTTGGAAATGCTCTAAGAAGAATACTTTTATCATCACTTCCAGGAGTGGCTCCAACATCTGTTAAGATTGATGGAGTTTTACACGAATTTTCAACTGTACAAGGAGTTAAGGAAGACGTAACAGAAATAATTCTTAACATAAAATCTTTAGCATTAACTATGAANGGTGAAGGTCCAAGAACTATTTATATAGATGCTAAAGGACCTGGTGAAGTTACAGGTGCAGATATAAAAACTGATGGAGATGTTGAAGTTATAAATAAAGATCTTCACATCGCTACATTAGATGATGATGGTAAGTTATACATGGAGATAACTGTTAATAGAGGAAGAGGATATGTAACTCAAAGNAAAAATAAGAGTGAAGACCTTCCAATATCATCAATAGCTGTAGATTCAATATATACACCAGTAAAAAGAGTTAATTTTACAGTTGATAACACAAGAGTTGGTCAAATTACTGACTATGATAAATTAACTTTAGAAATCTGGACTAATGGAACTATAAAAATTGATGAAGCTATAAGCTTATCATCAAAAATNCTTATAGAACATTTAAAACTATTTATGTCATTAGGTGAACACACTAATGATGTAGAGATTATGATAGAAAAAGAAGAAGACAAAAAAGAAAAAGTACTAGAAATGACTGTAGAAGAATTAGATTTATCAGTTAGATCTTACAACTGCTTAAAGAGAGCAGGAATNAATACAGTTCAAGAACTTGCATCAAAGACAATGGATGACATGATGAAGGTAAGAAATCTAGGAAAGAAATCTTTAGAGGAAGTCGAAAGAAAGCTTAAAGAATTAAACTTAAGCTTAAGACAAAACGATGAGTAAGGAGGTAAATCCACATGGCAGTTTATCGTAAACTAGGTCGTCCTACTGACCAAAGAAAAGCTATGTTAAGAAGCCTTGTAACTGGACTTTTAAAACATGGTAAGATAGAAACAACAGAAACTAGAGCTAAGGAAACTAAGAGATTAGCTGAAAAGATGATCACTTTAGCAAAAAGAGGTGACCTTCACGCTAGAAGACAAGTATTAGCTTTTGTTACTGATGAAGAAGTAGTTGCAAACCTATTTGACAATGTTGCTCCAAAGTATGCGGAAAGAAATGGTGGATACACTAGAATCTTAAAGATGGGCCCAAGAAGAGGGGACGGAGCTGAAATTGTTATACTTGAATTAGTATAATATATTAGGGGATTAAGNAGAGCTTAGTCCCCATTTTCACATATAAAAATGTTACACTATAGAAGTTAAATACTATATAAGAATCTATAAAAATTTTCCAAAATCCATTGTAATTGTATGAATGTATATTATAATATTCTTATATTTAATGTATATACAGTATAGATTTTGATATAATATTTAAACATAGTGGCAGATGGGAGGAATGTATGTGAAAGAAAGAATGATTAGCTGTAACAATGTATCTTATAAATATAGAGGCAATGATGATGAAGAAGAAAAATACGCTGTAAATGGAGTTACCTTTCAAGTAGAAAAGGGAGAGTTCCTTGCTATTTTAGGTCATAATGGTTCTGGGAAATCAACAATAGCAAAGCATATGAATGCTCTTTTATTGCCAAGTGAAGGAACAGTAGTAGTTGATGGATTAGATACTTCAAATTCAGAATACTTATGGGAAATAAGAGCTAAGGCAGGTATGGTTTTTCAAAATCCTGATAATCAGCTTGTTGCTACCATTGTAGAAGAAGATGTTGCCTTTGGTCCTGAAAATTTAGGAGTAGATCCTAAAGAAATAAGGGAAAGAGTTGATGATAGCTTAAAGAAAGTAGGAATGTATGATTATAGAAAACATGCTCCTCATCTGCTTTCTGGTGGTCAAAAACAAAGAATAGCCCTTGCTGGTATTTTAGCAATGCAGCCAGACTGCATAATATTAGATGAACCAACTGCTATGTTAGATCCATCTGGTAGAAAAGATGTTTTAAATTATATAAAAGAAGTTAACGAAAAATACGGTATAACAATTATATTAATTACTCATTATATGGATGAGGCAGCACAAGCAGATAGATTACTAGTTATGGATGGAGGCAAAATAATGTTAGAAGGAAAGCCTAGAGAGGTTTTCTCTAATGTTAAAAAAATGAAGGAAATTGGTTTAGATGTTCCACAAGTAACAGAATTATGTTATGAACTAAGAAAAGAAGGTATAAATATAAATACAAATATTTTAAATGTAGATGAGATGGTGAATGTATTATGTCAATTAAAATAGAAAATTTAGTTCATGTGTATATGCCCAAATCACCTTTTGAGAAAGTGGCATTAAATAATGTTAATTTAGAAATAAATGATGGGGAATTTGTAGCTTTAATAGGNCATACTGGTTCCGGAAAATCAACATTAATACAACATATGAATGGATTATTAAGACCAACTTCGGGAAAAATAATAATAGATAGTACAGATATTACAGAAAAGAATGTTAAGCTTTCAGATATAAGAAAGAAAGTAGGCTTAGTATTCCAATATCCAGAATATCAATTATTCGAAGAAACAATAGAAAAAGATATTGAATTTGGACCTAGAAATTTAGGTTTAGATAATGAAGAAATAACAAGAAGAGTTAAAAGAGCCATGAATATGGTAGGCCTTGACTATGAAACCTATAAAGATAAATCTCCTTTTGATTTAAGTGGTGGACAAAAAAGAAGGGTAGCAATTGCAGGTGTAATTGCTATGGAGCCCAAAACACTTATCTTAGATGAGCCAACTGCAGGATTAGATCCAAAGGGAAGAGATGATATATTAAATCAAATAAAAATTCTACATGATGAATATAAAATGACAATTATAATAGTAAGCCATAGCATGGAAGACGTTGCTAATATAGCAGAAAGAGTAATTGTTATGAATAAGGGGGAAGTTGCCCTTCAAGGAAAACCTTCAGAAGTATTTGTAGAAGTAGAAAAACTTGAAAAAATGGGTCTTGCAGTACCACAAGTAACCTATTTAATGAGAGAATTAAAAAACAAGGGCTTTGATGTAAGTAATAAGGTATATACAATAGAACAAGCAAAAAAAGAATTACTGAAGGTTCTAAAATCAAACATATCTAGGGGGTAACAAAATTGATAAAAGATATAACTATAGGTCAATATATGCCTGGGGAAACCTTTGTTCATAAGTTAGACCCTAGGACAAAAATACTACTAACTATACTATATATAATATCCTTATTTATAGTTGATAAATTTGTTGGATATATATTAATTGTTGGCTTTTTAGCCTTAACTGTATGGGCCTCTAAGCTTCCAGTTAGATATTTATTTAAGGGATTAAAGCCAGTACTTTTCCTAATAATTTTTACAGCAGTATTAAATATTTTTATGGTTAAGGGAACATTAGATAGTTTAATATATGAGCTAGGCTTTATAAAAATATATAAAGAAGGTCTTTTAACAGCAGCCTTTATGGCTCTAAGGCTAATATTCCTAATTATGAGTACTTCTATTTTAACCCTTACAACATCACCTATTGAATTAACAGATGCTATAGAAAGGCTTCTTAAGCCAATAGGAAAAGAAATTGCCCACGAATTAGCTATGATGATGACAATTGCCTTAAGATTTATACCAACATTAATGGATGAAACAGATAAAATTATGATGGCTCAAAAGGCAAGAGGGGCAGATTTTGATAATGGTGGCTTAATACAAAAGGCAAAAAGCCTAATACCACTACTTGTTCCTCTATTTGTAAGCTCCTTTAGAAGAGCAGATGAGCTAGCAATGGCGATGGAATCAAGAGCCTATAGGGGTGGAGCGGGAAGAACAAGAATGAAGCAATTAAAATTTTCAAGTAATGATTTACTTTCCTTTGGTTTATTTTCAATCTTATTCGTAGGAGCCTTATTAGTAAGATTCTATTTATAAAGGTGGAATAATGAGAAATATAAAACTAATACTAGAATATGATGGAACAAATTATTTAGGTTGGCAAAAACAAAAAAATGGAGTAACTTTACAAGGCACATTAGAAGAGGCTATAAGCCTTTTAACAAATGAAAAAATTGAAGTTACAGGAAGTTCTAGAACTGATGCTGGAGTCCACGCTAAGGGTTTTGTAGCTAATTTTAAAACAAATAGTAAAATACCAGCAGAAAAATTTAGAGAAGCCATAAATCATAAGCTGCCAGAAGATATTGTTATTATAAAGTCAGAGGAAGTAAAAGAAAATTTCCATTCAAGATATGATGCCAAGGGGAAAACCTACTCCTATAGCATTATTAATAGAGATACTTATCCTGCAATAGGAAGAAATTATCTTTATCATATAAAGAAAAATTTAAACATAAGTTCTATGAAGGAAGCCTGCAGATACTTTATTGGAACTTACGACTTCTCAGCTTTTAAAAGCAGCGGAAGTTCAGTAAAAACATCAGTAAGAACAATAATGGATCTTCATATAGAAGAGGAAAATGAAATAATAAAAATATATATAACAGGTGATGGTTTTCTATACAATATGGTAAGAATTATAGTAGGCACCTTACTAATGGTTGGAAATAATAAAATAAAGCCTGAAAATATAAGAGATATTATAGAAAGTAAAGATAGAAAAAAAGCTGGAATTTGTGTTCCTGCAAGGGGTTTAACCTTAGAAAAAGTATATTATTAACATAAAAAAATAATTATAAAGAGTATTGACACACCCGTAAGCGTGTATTATAATAATGTATGTTTGTTAGAATAATTTATGTATAAGAGATCCACTAGCCCCGGGTCTTGACATAAAGCAGTACTTAAAGAAAAGTAGAGCACAAATGTAAGTTCAGGGAGGGAAAACTATGAAATCATACATTGCGAAAGCGCANGAAGTTGAAAGAAAATGGTATGTAGTTGACGCTGCTGGTAAGCCACTAGGAAGAGTTGCTAGCCAAGTTGCTTCAATTTTAAGAGGAAAAAATAAGCCAACATTTACACCAAATGTTGACTGCGGAGATTTCGTTATAGTAATCAATGCAGAAGAAGTTGTTTTAACTGGTAATAAGTTAGATCAAAAAATGATGAGAAAGCACAGTCTATATCCAGGTGGATTAAAAGAAACTCCATATAGAGAAGTGTTAGCAAAGAAGCCTGAATTCGCTTTCGAAGAAGCAGTAAGAAGAATGCTTCCAAATGGCGTATTAGGAAGAAAAATGCTTAAAAAATTAAAAGTATATAGAGGTGCTGAGCACGAACATGCAGCTCAAAAACCAGAAGTACTTGAATTAAAGTACTAATANACGCTCGGGAGGAGGAATAGAAAATGGCAAAAGTTCAATACATGGGAACTGGAAGAAGAAAAAAATCAATTGCAAGAGTTAGACTAGTACCAGGAAACGGTAAAGTTGTTATAAACAATAGAGAAATAGAAAACTACTTTGGTTTAGAAACATTAAGAATGATTGTAAACCAACCATTAGTTTTAACAGGAACTAAGGATAGATTTGACGTTTTAGTTAATGTTCACGGTGGTGGATTCACAGGTCAAGCTGGAGCTATCAGACACGGAATAACAAGAGCATTAATTAAATCAGATGAAACATTAAAGCCAGAATTAAAGAAAGCTGGATTTGTAACAAGAGACCCAAGAATGAAAGAAAGAAAGAAATACGGTCTTAAGAAAGCAAGAAGAGCTCCTCAATTTTCAAAGAGATAATATTTGGAGTCAAGAAAACCACAAACTTTATGTTTGTGGTTTTTTTACTTTATTCAAGAATTACTATAGGTTTAATTAAATCCTTTGGTTTATCTTTCATAAGCAATAAGGCTTCTTCTATATGTTCAAAACCATGGAATCTATGAGTTATTAACTTAGAAGGATTAATTCTATTTGATACAACTAATGCGGCTAGTTTTTCCATTCTAAGTCTTCCACCAGGCATAAGTCCTCCAGCAATAGTCTTATGACCCATACCGCATCCCCATTCAGCTCTTGGTATTAATACACTTTCTCCAGAACCTAGATAATTAACATTACCTATTCTTCCGCCAGGTTTTAACATTTTTATAGCTTGTGCAAATGTAGTTTCCCCATCTCCTCCAGCTATAATAACTCTGTCCACACCTTTTCCCTTAGTTAAACTCATAACTTGATCAACTATATCCCCCTCTTTATAGTTGATTATTTGAGTAGCACCAAATTCCTTAGCTAATTCTACACAATTTGGACGAGAACCAACAGCAAATATTTCAGAAGCTCCTCTTATGGCACATCCAGCAACTGACATAAGACCTACAGGACCAATACCTATAACACATACACTGTCACCGAATTGAACATCTGCTAATTCAACTCCATGTAATCCTGTTGGAACCATATCTGCTAACATAACAGCACTCTCTAAATCAACCTCTTTAGGTAAATGGGCTAAGTTACCGTCAGCATCATTTACATGAAATAATTCACCAAAAACTCCATCTTTAAAGTTAGAGAATTTCCATCCAGATAACATTCCTCCTGAATGCATGGCATAACCACCTTGAGATTCAAGAGCAGACCAATCAGGTGTAATAGCGGCAATAAGAACTCTATCCCCAGGCTTAAAGTCCTTAACTAAACTTCCTACTTCTACAACTTCACCTACAGCTTCGTGACCTAATATCATATTATTTCTTTCTCCTATAGCACCTTCCCATACTGTGTGTATGTCAGAAGTACATGGAGAAACTGCTAAAGGGCGAACAATGGCATCTAAAGGACCACATACAGGAGCATCCTTTTCAACCCAGCCTACCTTTCCTATTCCTAACATTGCAAAACCTTTCATAAATACTCACCTCTCCAATAAATTTTTTATTAAAATGATTATAGTTTGTTAAATAATAAACTATAATCATTAAAAATAAGCATATCCTTTATAATTCTTCATGAAATTATTAAAAATAACATAATATTATTTAAATAATTAATCATTATAAAGATAAGCATATGTCTATTATAACGTTTACTTACAAAACATTCAATAGATTGTAAAAAATATATTTAATTGAAATAAATTGGATGCTTAATAAAGAGAAATACATAACTAAAATTTTAACAATGATGAAGTGTAATAATTTCCCTAAATATATATGATATAATGGAAATATGCTCAAATATAGCTAGAAAAACTTTATGGGAGGTTATTTTATGAGAGGAATAATTTTTGATTTTAATGGGACTATGTTTTTCGATTCAGACAAGCATGAAAAGGCATGGAAGGAATATATTCAAAAATTAGCAGGAAGAAAAGTTAGTGAAGTAGAACTTAAAGAAAGAGTTCATGGTAGAAATAACTCAGATATATTAGAATATTTTTCAGGAAGAAAATTAACAGAAAAAGAAGTAGATGAAATGGGAGAAGAAAAGGAAAGTATATATAGAAAACTATGTTTAGAAGATAAAGATAATTTTAAATTAGTAAATGGAGTTGAAGAATTATTAGATTACTTAAAGGAAAATAAAATCCCCTTTACTATAGCTACGGCATCAGGAAGAAAAAATTTAGAATTTTACTTTGAAAAATTGAATTTATGCAAATGGTTTGACTTTGAAAAGGTAGTTTATAATGACGGTACTATAAAAGGTAAACCTAATCCAGATATATATTTAAAAGCTGCTAAAACAATAAATGTAGAGCCAAAAAATTGTATAGTAATTGAAGATGCTAAATCAGGAATAGAAGCAGCGGAAAGAGCTGGCATTGGGAAAATTATAGCTATGGCATCTACATCAGAGCCAGAGTATTTTAATGATATAAAATCTGTATCTAAAGTTATAACAGACTTTGTAAACTTTAAAGATTATATTTAAATCAGCAAAATCTCTATAAATTTATATATTATGAAATAAATTAGTTTCTTCTGGAGATAATATTTTTAGATAATCTAATTATATTATGGAGGAAAACTAATGAAAAAGTTAAAAACAATCTTATCATTAATATTACTATTTTTCTTTTGCATTAATCCAATAAAAATAAATGCTATAGAAAAGGAAGGAAAAATAATACTTATTGATCCAGGTCATGGAGGCATAGATGGAGGAGCTTCAACCAAGACAGGACCCTTAGAAAAGGATATAAACCTACAAATTAGCTTAAGATTAAGGGATGCTTTAGAAAAAGAGGGCTATAAGGTTTACTTAACAAGAGAAACAGATGAAGGGCTATATCCACAGGGTAAGACTGTAAGAGAAAAGAAGAGGGAAGATTTAAAAAGAAGAAGAGAAATGAAAAAGGAAACAAATTGTCATGTTTTCATTTCAATCCATCAAAATATGTTCCCACAAGCAAAGTGTTACGGTGCCCAAGTTTGGTATGGAGCAAATGAAAAAAGTCAACTATTAGCCAATCAAGTACAAGAATCCCTAAAAGAAACCATAAAAGACAACAATAAAAGAGTATCAAAACCTGCAGGAGATGCCTATTTAATACTAAGAGATGACTACGAAGAAGCTTCAATACTTATAGAATGTGGATTCTTATCAAATCCTGAAGAAGAAAAGAAGCTCCAAACAGAAGAACATCAAAATTTAATTGTAAATGGAATTTCCTTAGGACTAGAAAGATATTTTGAAGAAATTGAGAAAAAATCATAATAAAAATCCAAATAATTTCCTAGGAAATACAAGGAAAAGACAAGATCTAATTTTAAATAATCAATCTTGTCTTTTTTCATATAATAATTAGTAATTTCTGTCTTATTATCATAATTACATGCTTATTTGATATTTTTATTCAAAGATTTTCAGTAATGAAAATCCATCAATTAAATTCCATAAAACCCTTTCCCATTAACTTCCGAAACATCAATTATTGTAATAAAGGCTGCTGGATCTATCATTAATATCTTTCTTTTTAAACGAACCATTTGAGGAGAAGTTACAGCTACATAAAGCATTTTCTTAAAATTATGAGTATATTCACCCTCTGCAATTAAGGAAGTAACACCTCTATTCATATCTTTTATAACATATTTTATAATTTCTTCTTCCTTATCAGTTAAAATTAACAAAAGCTTCTTGCTATTAAAACCACTAATAACCTTGTCTAAAACAGTAGACTGTATATAGATAAAAATTAGTGTNTATAAAGCCTTTGAAGGGCCAAAGATAAATGAAGCCAACAAAATAATAATGATATTAAAGGCAAAGCTTAATTTTCCAATCTCTAAGCTAGAATTCTTTTTCCTTAAAATCATTGATATTATATCAAGTCCGCCAGTAGAACCATTTCTTGAAAAGACTAGCCCATAGCCTAGTCCACAAAAAACTCCACCATAAATACAGTAAAGTAATATATCATCTATTTTAAAAAGGTCTGGTATATTATTTGTAAATACAAGAAATAATGATGAAGCTAACATTCCAATAGTGGTATAGATAGTAAATCTTTTGTTAAGCAGTTTGTTGCTTAAGAATATTAATGGTATATTCATAATAAAGGTAGAAATACCAGAAGGTATATTAAATAAATACTGTAAAACAAGTGCTATACCAGTTACTCCACCACTTAAAAGTTCTGCATTAACTAGAAATAAATTAATACCTATTGAAACTATAAAGCAGCCTAAGGTAATAAATAAAAAATCCATAATAATATGTTTATTAAACTTAAGTTTTGTTACCATTTAAAACTCCTCAACTTTTTTTCCATTGTACATAAAGCATTATATACCAAATATAAAAATATGTTAATAAAGAATTAACTTTATATATTAATAAAATTGTAATTATTGCCCTTAGCAAATTAACATAATATAAGATATTATAATTATAGAATGTTATATTAATAGAATAATATACTAACGAGGTGAATAAAATGTTTAATGTTTTAGTTGTAGATGATGAAAGAGAAATTAGGGACGCAATTGAAATATACTTAAGGGGAGAAGGAATGAAGGTATTTAAGGCTGGAGATGGGGTAGAGGCCTTAGAAATATTAGAGGAAGAAAAAGTACATCTTATAATTTTAGATATTATGATGCCTAAAATGGATGGAATACAAACCTGCTTAAAAATAAGAGAAAAAAGAAATTTACCTATAATAATGCTTTCAGCAAAGGGAGAAGATAGTGATAAAATACTAGGACTAAATGTTGGGGCAGATGATTACATAGCAAAACCATTTAATAACTTAGAACTTGTGGCTAGAGTTAAATCACAGCTTAGAAGATATGAGAAGCCTCTTGAAATAGAGGGAGAAAATAAGGATGTAATAACAGTAAGAGATCTTGTTGTAAATAATAAAGAAAAAACTGTTTATTTAAGGGGAGAAGAGATAAAAGTTACTGCAACAGAATTTAAAATATTAAAATTATTAGCTTCTAACTTAGGAAAAGTGTTTTCTATAAAGGAAATTTATGAAAAGGTATGGGAAGAACCCTTTTATAGAAGCGAAAATACAGTAACTGTCCACATAAGAAGAATAAGAGAAAAAATAGAAATTAATACAAAGGATCCAGAATATATAAAGGTTGTTTGGGGAGTTGGATATAAAATTGAAAAGTAAGATAAAAAACTATTTAACAGGTATATGGGGAATAGAAGTACTAGTTTTTCTATTTTTATTGCCAACCATATTTTTAGGTTATTATCAGGCCCTAAATAATGAATTTGTAGAAATTGGAGCAGGAACCTTTGATGCTTTACTTAATAAAGAAAAATATATTAAGGGAATGATATATTATGAAAGCCAGGATATTTCAAAATATATATATACAAATACAAACAATCTTGAAGATATAAGTGAGATAAAATACGATAATGAAAAATTTATTGGCCCTTCAAATTATAGCGATATATTTTATATATTAATTAATAAAGAAACAGGGGAATATACAACAAATGATCAGGATTTATTTCAAGATATACCCTATGGAAGTGAAACGAGAGAATTAATAGAAAAAGAGACAGAGAAGTATATAGAGGAGTATGGTTTTATATCAGTAAGGATAGATAACGAAGAAAAGAATAATTATTATGTGAAAACAACCCTAGATAGTTTAGAAGAGGGAAAAATTGAAGGTTCCACTGATGAATTTAAAAAAAACAATTATTCTAATATAAAAAATTATGTTGAAATATATTATAGGGCTCCATCAGTATATTTTTATCTTATAAAAACAGAATCAATTACTGCAAAGACTCTTATAGCAGCCACAATACTTACTGCAATACTATTTTTAAAGCTTGTTATAAACCTATTATTTAATAGAAAGAATCTCCACTTAGAAATAAGAGTATTCAAAAATTTATTTTACGTTTTAAAATATGGATTAAAATATAAAAATACAAGAAATAAAATCCTATTATCCTTTGGAATAGCTATAGGGGTTATATTAATTTATTTATATTTAGTTGCAGGAATAAGAAGTGAAAATATATTAGTTACATTTCTTACTAGATATCCCTTTAAAGGAACCCTAATATTAATTCTTATTCCATTAATAACTGTTTTATATTCCTTAAAGAAAAGCTTAGATATATCAATAATAAATGATGGCCTAAAAAAGATTAATTCAGGAGATTTCGAATATACCCTAGATGATATAGGAGAAAGAGAAGTAAGGGAATTAGTAGATAATATAAATAAAATAAAAACAGGATATAAGATAGCATTAAATGAACAAGTTAAAAACGAAAAAATAAAAACTGAATTAATATCAAGTGTATCCCATGATTTAAAAACCCCCCTTACCTCAATAATAAATTATGTAAATATACTAAATAATAAAAATATAACCGAGCAGGAAAGAACAGATTATTTAAGAATACTAGAAAAAAACTCAAGAAGATTACAATCCTTAATAGAAGATTTATTTGAAATTTCAAAATTAAATAGCGGAAAAATGAAGATTGAAAAATCAAAATTAGATATAATTTCACTAATATATCAAGGTGTTGGAGAATACTCCAGCTTATATGAAGAAAAAAATATAGAATTTAAAGTGAATTCTAATGTAGAAGAAGTATTTTTAGATTTAGATGGAAAACTAATATCTAGAGTATTTGAAAATATAATAGTAAATGCATTAAAATATTCATTACCTAATACAAGAGTATATGTAGATGTAATTGATAAAGAAAATATAGTAGAAATAGTATTTAAAAATATTGCAAATTACGAAATGAATTTTAATGTTGAGGAAATGTTTGAAAGGTTTGTAAGGGCTGATAAGTCAAGAAACTCCTCTGTAGAGGGTTCAGGCTTAGGTCTAGCAATATCAAAAAGCATAGTTGAACTACATAATGGAAGCATCGACATAGAAGTTGAAGGGGATATGTTTAAAATATTTTTACTTTTACCTAAAATATAGAGGAGGAAATATTATGTCAGTATTATTTATAGAATATCCAAAATGTACAACTTGTAAAAGAGCAAAAAAATTTTTACAAGAAAATAATATAGAATTTATAGACAGACATATTGTAGAAGAAAATCCAACAAAGGAAGAACTAAAAGAATGGTTAAATAAAAGTGGTCTTAAAATAAATAAATTCTTTAATAGCTCAGGAGTTTTATATAGAGAAATGAAGTTAAAAGATAAGGTAAAAACTCTTGGAGAAGATGAACTATTAGACATACTATCAAGCAATGGAATGTTAGTAAAAAGACCATTAATAATTAATGATGATATTGTTTTAGTTGGTTTTAAAGAAGAGGAATGGAAAGAAAAATTACTAAAGGATAAAAATTATCTATAAGTAATAATTAGGCGAAAAATGGAGATATATATTAATATCTCCATTTTTCTTTATATTGGGATAATTTATCATGTTTTACAAAGGAAAAAAATAAAACTATAATAACAATATGTTGTGCGAAAAATAGGGTTAAAACAAGATGAGCATACTATATATTGTGGGAGGAACAATGATGAATTATTTAAATGAGATTTGTAAAATTGCCTTAGAGGGGATAGATAAAAATAGGGAAATATACACAGAAGATAAACTTATAGAAGCATTAAACAATATAATTAGGCCAAATATGACTAATGAAGAAATAAGGGATTCAGTAATGCAGATAGCACTAGAATTAACATCTGATATGGAGCCAGACTGGCAATTTGCAGCTTCAAAATTATTTGTCCTAAAACTTTATGACAACATTAAAGAAAAAAGAGGAATTTTAGAAGAAAAGAACCTGTATAGTAATTTATATGAATTTATTTCAGAATTAACAGAAAAGGGTCTTTATGGAAGGTATATACTAGAAAACTACACCAAAGAAGAAATTTTAGAATTAGAAAAAGAAATTAAGTCAGAAAGAGATTTTATCTTCACCTATAGTGGCATTAATCTTTTAGCAAGCAGGTATTTAATTCAAGACTACGATAGAAGTCTTTTAGAATTACCACAACAAATGTTTATGGGCATAGCCATGCACTTAGCAATTCCAGAGAAAAAAGAAATAAGAGTAGAGTGGGCTAAGAGATTTTATAATGTATTAAGCTCTTTAAAGGCAACAATGGCTACACCAACAATGTCCAATGCAAGAAAGCCCTTTTATCAATTAAGTTCCTGTTTTATAGATACAGTAGATGACAGTCTAAAGGGAATTTATAAGTCCTTAGATAACTTTGCAGAAGTATCAAAATTTGGAGGAGGAATGGGAGTTTATATAGGTAAGGTCAGGGCTTCAGGATCTCCTATAAGAGGTTTTAAGGGTGCTTCAGGTGGAGTTATACCATGGATTAAGCTATTTAACGATACAGCTATAGCAGTAGATCAGCTAGGTGTTAGAAACGGTTCTGTGGCAATATGGCTAGATGCATGGCATAAGGATATACCAGATTTTCTTCAAATAAGAACAAATAATGGGGACGATAGAAAGAAGGCTCACGATGTTTTCCCAGGCATATGCTATCCTGATTTATTTTGGAAGCTTGCAGAAAGTGACATAAATGCAAATTGGTATATGATGTGCCCTCATGAAATAAAATTAGCTAAGGGTTATTCATTAGAGGATTACTATGGAGAAGAGTGGGAAAAGAAGTACTATGAGTGTGTAGAGGACGACAGAATAACAAAAAGAGTTATGCCCGTTAAGGATATAGTTAGATTAATAATAAAAAGTGCAGCAGAAACAGGTACGCCTTTTGCCTTTTTTAGAGATACAGTAAACAAAATGAATCCTAATAAACATAAGGGTATGATATACTCATCAAATCTTTGTACTGAAATAATGCAAAATATGAGTCCTATGGATATTCAGCAATCAGAAATAATAGATGAAAATGGAGACAAGATAATTGTAGAAAAAATTAAAGCAGGAGACTTTGTAGTATGTAATTTATCCTCAATTGTTCTTGGAAACGTAGATGTAAATGATGATGAAGAATTATCCTATGTTGTAGAAACACAAATAAGAGCTATGGATAATGTTATTGATTTAAATTACTATTCTGTTCCCTTTGCAGAAGTAACAAATAAAAAATATAGGGCAATAGGTCTTGGAACAAGTGGATACCATCATATGCTTGCAAATAATATGATTCATTGGACTGATGATAAACATAAAGAATTTGCAGATAAGGTTTATGAAAAAATAAACTACTATGCCATAAAGGCAAGCAATAAGATTGCAAAGGAAAAGGGAGCCTACCCATACTTTAAAGGTTCAGACTGGGAAACTGGAGAGTACTTTAATCTTAGGGGATATAAATCAGAAGAGTGGAATAAGTTAAAAGAGGAAGTAGAAAAAAACGGTATGAGAAATGGCTATCTAATTGCCATTGCTCCTAATGGCTCTACAGCAACTATTGCAGGAACATCAGAAGGTGTAGATCCAGTGATTTTAAGATTCTGGCTGGAAGAAAAGAAGGGAAGCATAATTCCTAAAACTGCACCAAATTTAAATGAAAGAAATTACTGGTACTATAACTCAGCTTACAATATAGATCAAAAATGGTCTGTTCAAATTAATGGAGTAAGACAAAGACACATAGACCAAGGTCAGTCATCTAATCTTTATATAACAAATGACTATACAATGAGGCAAATAATGAACTTGTATATAGAAGCTTGCAAGGTAGGGGTAAAATCCATCTATTATGTAAGATCAAAATCTCTATCAGTAAGTGATTGTGAAAGCTGTTCAGCATAAGAACCTAGGAAGAAGGGGGTAAAGAAGATGAAAATAAATAAAAAGCCATTATTTAACGAATTAGGAGATACAGAAATATCAAAAAAGAGGATTATAAATGGAAACACTACAAATTTAAATGACTTTAATAATATGAAATACACTTGGGTTTCCGATTGGTATAGACAGGGAATGAATAATTTCTGGATACCTGAAGAAATAAACTTATCTCAAGATTTAAAGGACTANAANGACAAGATAACAGAAGAGGAAAGGGTAGCTTACGATAAGATACTATCNTTTTTAATTTTTCTAGATTCAATTCAAACAGCAAATTTATCAAATATAAATAACTATATAACAGCAAGTGAAATAAATTTATGCTTAACAATCCAAGCTTTCCAAGAAGCGGTCCATTCACAAAGCTATAGTTATATGCTAGATACAATTTGTTCACCAGAAAAAAGAAATGAAATTCTGTACCAATGGAAAGATGATGAAATTCTACTAAAGAGAAATAAGTTTATAGGAGATTTATACAATAATTTTATTAATAATCCTACTACTGAAAACTTATTAAAAACCATAATGGCAAATTATATTCTTGAAGGAATATATTTTTATTCAGGTTTTATGTTCTTCTATAATTTAGAAAGAAATAATAAAATGCCAGGTTCTGCTCAAGTAATTAGATATATAAATAGAGATGAAAATACACACCTCTGGTTATTTAGGAACATATTAAATGAATTGCAAAATGAAAATCCAGAAATATTTACAGAATCCATTAAAAAAGAATTAGTTGAAATGATGAAAGAAGGGGTAAAAAACGAAATAGAATGGGGCCATTATGTTATAGGAGACAAAATTCAAGGTATAAATAAAAGTTTAATAAGTAATTATATAAAATACTTAGGTAACTTAAGAATGAAATCTATTGGTTTTGAGCCTATTTATGAGGGATACAATGAGAATCCAGCTAAGTGGGTAGATAGATTATCAGACGCAAATTCTGTAAAAACAGACTTTTTTGAAGCAAGATCCACAGCTTATGCAAAAGCAGCAGCACTAATTGATGATTTATAAAAAGTTAACCATAATATAATGTAGAAAAAAATTACATATTTTTTCGAAAAATTATACTTTAATAGAATAAGCAGGAATAAATTCCAGATTAAAAAGACAAAAAGCGAAAAAATTATAAAAAATCTGAATATTATGGTTAACATATAATAAAAATATGATATAATTAGTGCAGTATGATTTGAAAAAGGATGAGTACTTAATATAATTTTTAAAATTTATAGCTAATTTTAAGGAGGAATTTCAGTAATGAAAAAAGGTATAGCTGCATCTAAGGGTTATGCAATAGGAAAAGTATTTATACAAGAACATGAAGAAATAGTAATAACAGATGCTAAGGTTTC
>JGI24709J26583_10000570_pt1 | contig 31764 bp, 29 predicted proteins | sample BioPla2DNA1_FD_26583 | JGI IMG/M metagenome (IMG submission 26583) | reverse complement strand
TTTTTTTGGATTTTACATCTTTTTATGGGCAGGTTCCAGATTTACTCTTAACCCTTTTATTCCTTTTCTTTTAAGAGCTTCACTTATTTCCAGTGCATTTTTTTCAGGTAATTCAACGAAGGAGAACTTATCCAAAACATCAATACGACCTATACTGGTGGAAGAAAGACCTGAAACCTCCCTTATGGCCTTTACTATATCTTTTGCCTTTATTTTCTGTTTTCTACCTACATTTATGAAAAATCGAACCATTCCAGGCTGAGCACCAGTGTCTTTGAAGTCAGAACCTGATATTTGCAGTGCATCATCTTTAGAACCATTGTATAATTTAAGCAGAGCAGCGGCAATTTCTAATGAACTGTAGTCTTCTTCCATTAATCTTTCTACTAAATGAATTTCCTTTTGTAAATCGCTAGTATTCATTTCTTTTTTCAACTGCTCCATGAAAAGATCTCTTTTTACCTCTTCAACTTCATGAAGGGAGGGGATTTTCTTTTGTTCTATCCTGACCTTGGTATACCTTTGAATATCCCTTAACTGATATATTTCCTTTCCAGACACAAATGTGAAGGCTTGTCCGGTTTTGCCAGCGCGGCCAGTCCTACCTATCCGATGAACATAATATTCTTCATTGTTTGGCACATCATAATTAAACACTGCTTCTACATCATCCACATCTATTCCTCGGGCTGCAACATCAGTAGCAACCAAAATTTCAATTTGTCCCTTTCTGAACTTAGCCATAACCCGGTCACGTTGATTCTGACTCATATCACCATGAAGTCCATCTGCAAAATAACCTCTAGTTTGTAAGTGGCTTACTAGACGATCCACTCTACGTTTTGTATTGCAGAACACGAGTGCAAGCTTTAGATTGTGCATGTCTATTAGACGGGTTAATAGATCTAACTTCATTTGTTCCCGGACTTCGAAGTATACTTGACGTATTTCCGGAACTGTAAGTTCCTGATGGGTTACTTTCAACATTTCCGGATTGTTTTGGTATTTCCGAGTTAACCCCAATATTATTGGAGACATTGTTGCAGAAAACAAAAGCATCTGCCTTTGGTCTGGTATTTTTTCCAGGACAAATTCTATATCTTCTCTGAAACCCATATCTAACATTTCATCTGCTTCATCTAAGATTATCATCTTCACTTGATCCATTTTGAGAGTTCGTCGGTGAATATGATCCATTACCCGTCCAGGAGTGCCAATAATTATCTGCACTCCCCTTTTCAGTGCTTTGATCTGTCTTTCGATTGGTTGTCCGCCATAAACTGGTAACACTGATGTTTTTTGGTACTTAGATAATTTTTTGATTTCTTCTGCTACTTGAATGGCGAGTTCTCGGGTGGGGCAGAGAATAACTGCTTGAACACTCCTATTAGATGTGTCAAGTCTTTCTAAAACAGGTATGCCAAATGCAGCTGTTTTTCCAGTTCCTGTTTGTGCTTGTCCAATAACATCCTTCCCTTCTAATATATGTGGTAAGGCAAGTGATTGAATTGGTGTTGCTTCTTCGAATCCCATGTCTCTAATGGCATGTTTCATTTCACGGGATAATTTTAAATCTTCAAATAATAAATTTTCCATGGTATCTTCCTTATTTTCAATTAGAATTATACACTAATTTGCATAGATAAATAGTAAGTAAAATCAGGCCCAATCCAATTATAACGCTAAGAATAGAATTCTAAAAAATAGCAGAGATAATCAAAAATCCAAAATTTACTTATTTTCTATTTATTGTAAGTAGTTCAAGACTTTTAAAGTAATGGTTTAAACATTTTAAATTCTTTTTTTAAAAAATTGAAAAATCACCTAGGGGGTGTGTTAAAAAAAGGTGAGAATGTCATCTTGAAAAAATTTAAATAAAAATAAAAATAACCCAAAAAAATTAATGGGTTGCAGGTTTTTGTAGTATTCCCTTTGGTACGATATCTGTGATCTTCTGCATCTTATCCAAGAGGCTTTTTTTACCCTTTCCGACAAGTGCATGTTCTAGAACATCACTCAGAGTTTCTACCGGTACGATTTCAATCATCTTTCGGTAATGATCCTCAATTAAGACATCATCCATATTTGATTTGGGTATTAAGACTTTGCGCAGTCCTGACTCTGCTGCTGCTTCAATCTTTCCAGTGACTCCGCCTACAGGGAGTACATCCCCTCGAATACTCAAAGAACCAGTTAAAGCCACAGATTGATCAACAGGTATGTTTTCCAGAGCAGATACTACTGCAGTGGCCACAGATACACTGGCACTGTCTCCTTCAACACCTTCGTATGATTGCATGAACTGAATGTGAATGTCGTAATTGGATATGTCGGTTCCAGTATGTTTTTTAATTAGTGCACTCACATTCTGAACTGCTTCTTTGGCAATTTCTCCGAGTTTTCCAGTTGCAATTATTTTGCCTTCATCTTTACTCTGGGCTGGTGCTGCTTCGGCTGCAATTGGCATTATAATACCACTACGATCACCAATTATAGCTAGTCCATTAACTTTTCCAACTTCACCACCTTCAGATTTGAAGACCCGATAACGTTTTTTCTGGACTATGTAACGGTCTGCTATTTGTTGTTCTAGGGTTCTGGCGAGTTTTTTAGCACTTAAGACATGTTCAACTGTAACTTCATCAGCTTTTTCGCCTTTTGCTATGTCACCAGCTGCTCTTACCAAACCACCGAGGTCCCTTAATTTAAGGGTAAGTGACTCTTTTTTACCAGCTCTGCGCTGAGCTTCGTGAATGATCTCACCAACGGCTTTTCGGCTGAAGTGAGGAATGCGGCCGTCTTTTTTAACTTCTTGAGCCACAAATTGTACCAATTTGTCCCTGTTTTCGGGAGTGTCTTTCATGGTGTCTTTCATGTAAACTTCATAACCATAACCTCTAATCCTACTTCGAAGTGCAATGTGCATTCCCTCAAGGACGTGTAAGTTTCCGGAAGCTACTAAGACAAAATCACAAGGAACTTCCTGAGAACGAACCATAGCTCCACTACTGGTTTCACTTTGACCAGTTATCTGGTATTTCTTCTCTTGCATGGCTGTTAAAAGTTCTTGTTGGGTTTTCATCTTCAAAGACCCAACTTCGTCAATATAAAGGACTCCCTTGTTGGCTCGGTGTATCATACCTGGTTCCACTCGTTCGTGTGCTGGAGTTCCTAGCCCACCCGACTGGTAAGGGTCGTGCCTCACATCTCCTAACAGAGCCCCAGCATGAGCACCGGTTGCATCGATAAATGGGGCCATATTCTTCCGGTCATTATTAATCAGAAGTTTCGGAACCATTACCGTGCTGCGGGGTTTCATTTGCATTAGAACCAGTAAGACTATTCCTGCTGCAATGATAGCTGCCAAGTATTGTTTCATCATAAAACCAATTATCAGTATCAAGATGATTATGGCAATCATGAACATGTTTTTACGTTCTTCTTGCCCTTTAGCCTTAATTTTGTAATTAGTTACTACATTTTTCCCTTCTCCAGCAGGCATCACTCCAATAAGGGGATTGTGATTGTCTTCCATATTGGGATACACTAATATGTCTTGGAGTTCCTCTGGGGGAAGTAATTCAGCCATTCCCTTAGCCAGCATTGATTTTCCAACACCAGGTTCTCCAATTAAAAGAACGTTACGGCGTTGTTTAGCTGCTTTTTTAACAGTTTCCACTGCTTCTTTTTGACCAATTATCTGATCAATTATTTTTTCTGGAACTTCAATATCTCCTGAAGTTTTGTAACTGTGAATTTTAGGTGTTTCACTAGGGGAAACCTCAGAATTTGGGTTATTATTTGCCATAGGCTTTTTTAACCTCCATAATTTTAGATTTATTAAAAATCAACGGGTTTTTATAATAGGATATACTCTAATAACTATGGTAAAACATGTATATGAACATTTGCTTCTCAAATTTATTAATTACTAAATCAATAATGTGAGGAGTAGTGTTGACATATTTGTTATCAACAATAGTTTTTAATTAATAAATGTTTATTACTAGCTGTACAATTCCTATATAAATAAACTTAGTTTAATATTGTGGATGAATTCCATATGGTTTACTCTCTAGGAAAAATAATATGAAAAAAATGTGAATAAAATGGTGCCTTCCGAGAAAACAAAATGTATCATGATCCAGGGAACTGCTTCCAATGCCGGGAAAAGTGTATTAGTAGCTGCTCTGTGCAGGATATTCTCCCAAAGAGGATTTAGAGTTGCTCCCTTTAAATCTCAAAACATGTCTCTCAACTCGTTCACCACCAAAGAAAACAGGGAAATCGCCATAGCACAAGTGCTTCAAGCTGAAGCTGCTGGGGTTGAACCCCATCATCATATGAATCCTGTTCTCCTCAAACCTAAAGAAGACTTCACTTCACAAGTCATAGTACATGGGAAACCTGAGGGGGATATGAATTTTTATGATTATCAACATAAGTTCCGGAAAAATGCGCTTAATGCCATAAAAAAATCTTTAGACTCTCTAAAAAAAGATTATGACATTATAGTAATGGAAGGAGCCGGATCACCTGCTGAAATAAACATGTTAGACGTGGATCTAGCCAACATGCAGATCGCACGTTTGGCTGATGCTGACGTGCTTTTAGTGGCTGACATTGACAAAGGTGGAGTATTTGCCTCAATTGCAGGCACTTTTCAGTTATTACCATCAATAGACAGGCAAAGAATTAAAGGTGTTATTATAAACAAATTCCGGGGAAATCTTGATATTTTAATGCCTGGAATCCGACAGATTGAAGAAATCATTGGGGTGCCAGTGTTAGGTGTTTTGCCATATGACCCTGGTCTGAAACTTCCTGAAGAAGATTCAGCTTCACTTTCCGAACGTAAATATCGTGGGAAGGGTGAAATTGAGGTGGGAGTGATGAGGCTGCCACGTATTTCCAATTTCACAGATATTGACCCCTTGGAATTTGAAAAAAATGTGGGTGTGAAACTAATTGAAATCGGGGATGAAATTGGAAATATAGATGCGCTTATAATCCCTGGAACTCGCAACAGCATTAGTGACATGGCAGCCCTAGAAAAAGTTGGTTTTAATGAAGAAATACAAGAACTTGCCAAGGAAATACCAGTTATTGGAATTTGTGGGGGGTATCAAATGCTTGGAAAAAAGATCATTGACAAATCCCTTAAAGAATCAAATATTGGTAGTATAGATGGCATGGGAATTTTGGATATGAAAACCAGCTTTGGAGAATTTGACAAGGTCATTAACCAGAGTCAGGGCACTCTTATTGGGAATGGAATATTTAAAGACATTAAAGGTGAATTAGTGGAGGGTTATGAACTACACGAAGGCGTTTCCCAATTGGGAAAATCAAAACCATTTCTGAAAGTTATGAAAGGTTGTGGGAACTATCCTGAATCAGGTTTTGACGGTGCTCAGGAAGGTTTAACTGTAGGTACTTATTTCCATGGAATTTTTCATAATTTTGTTTTCCGCAGAGCATTCACTGATTATTTAAGGAAGGCTTCTGGTCTTGAAACATTAGGATATGACCATGATGAATTTGCAGAGTTAAAAAAGTTTTCTATTCAACGATTATCAGACTTGGTGGAAAATAATCTTGATATGCAGCTTCTAGAAGAAGTTATTCATTTTGATATCTAAGAATATACAATATAATGCATATTCCTCTTTTTCTTAGGAAATATTGGAATAGGAAATATTGGAATGAAATAGTAGAGAACTCTACTTAAGGTTATTATGATTTTATTAAACTGAATTTTTGTTTAAAAAATGTTCATCAAATAAAAACAGAGGTTACTTTCTTAACTGCGCTGGTTTTAACCAGAACTGATATCTTTTCATTTTTTTCCAAAACCCAATTATCATGGGGGATGTGCATTTCACCGTTTTGATATATCGCTGCTATGATGTAGTCATCAGTAGGACTTAGATCACCAACACACTTCCCAACAACTCTTGAATTCTGGATGGTTATATCCAAAAGCTCTGCATTTCCCTTGCCTACCACCATTAAATCAGCTATTTTAGGCCTGTTTATAAGTTTTTCAAGGTACCCGGCAGCTGTAAGTTCTGGGCTGATAACATCATGAATCCCAACTTTTTTAAAAGCTTCTTCATGATCAGGGTTGCTAAGTCTAGCAATGATCTTAGGCACATCATATTCCTTTACCAAGATGCATGAAAGCAAATTAGCCTCATCACAACCAGTTGCAGCNACAAAAACATCAGCATCCGAGATGTTAGCCTCTTCTAGGGTTTTAACATCAGTNCCATTTCCACAAATGACCAAAGCATCTAAATCTGCTGCTGCAGTGCCGCATAGCCCTTTGCTGCACTCGATGAGAGTTACGTCATTTCCAGACACCACCAAATAATTAGCCAGTGTTAAACCGACTCTTCCAGCACCCATTATTACAACATGCATTTCCACACCAGTACAAATTTTTGATAAAACTATTTTTCATTCATTTTAATAAAATTTAAAGCAATGATAACCAATATTTTGGCATTTTTTACATAATTTTTATTGATTGATAATATCTATAATATAAAGTTTGTGGGAGAAAAGTTCCATAAGTCCTTTCTTTTTAAATGCTCTTTTTAAATGAACTAATTTCAATCATCAAACCTAAAAATATAAATAAGATGAACTGAAAAATCACGGTATGCGGCGTTAGTCCAGCCTGGTTAAGACTCTGGCCTGCCACGTCAGTGACCCGGGTTCAAATCCCGGACGCCGCATCGCGGCTGTAGTCTAGTCTGGTTAGGACTTGGGCCTTCCAAGCCTACGACCCGGGTTCAAATCCCGGCAGCCGCATAATTCTACATCATATTTATTTTTACATGGAATTAAGTAGTGCAGATTACTTATCTTAAAAATAACATGTTAAAAAATACTAAACAATACTTTTTATTCGGTTTAGGTCATTATAAAAGTTGAAAAAAATAATCTATTTAGGATAACTAATCTTGTTTAGGTTTTAAACAGGCACCAATAGTTCCGCTGCGACCATTCGACATATATCAGTCTTTGTGATAACCCCAACTGGTTTATCATCTGCTAAAACTAATAAACCAGAAATATCGGCCCTTAACATAAGATTAGCAGCATCTTCAATCCTATCATCAGCAGAGATAGTCATTACTTCTTTGGACATTATGTCAGTTATTTGGAGGGAAACTGCATCTTTTGCAGACGGTTTAATGGTTCCAAGAACTCCTATGAGATCCGAATAGGAAACAACACCTAAAGGTTCTCCCCCCTCGTCCATTACAAAAAGCCTTCTGACTCCCTCTTTGTACATCTTTTGAAAGGCTTCTGCTGGGCGAGTATTTGAAGTAATGGTTATAACATTATTGTTCATGGCCTCTTTAACTCTCATCTTTTCACCTTAATAAGATCATAATTAAAGTACATTGTTGTTATTTATGTAATCACATCATAAGTATAATTTTAGTTTTAAACATATTTTTAATTTTCAAGCAAACGATATGAATGGCGGTTTTTTATCAATATTTTATAAATGATTATAATAGTTTTCAAAAACTTCTAAAAATGTTTTAAAACTAATAAAAACGCCATAAGAACTCTTAAAAAAGATCATACCAAGGTTTATATATCAAGATTTTTATATTAATTCAAAAATTGTTAATATTTTATGTTTAAAAATTGTTGTTCATTAACAATATTCAATTTTATCTGCAACATTTAAATACTATAAAACTGTAATAATATATTAAAGAACAAATGGAGGGAATAACTTGATGAGAATAAGCATGTCACTGCCAAAAAAACTGTTAAATGAATTCGACGAAGTATTAAAAGACAGGGGATACCAATCAAGGTCTAAAGGTATTAGAGACGCACTTAAAGATTATATTGTCCGTTACCAATGGATGAAAGAAATGGAAGGTGATCGTATAGGAATTATTGCTGTAATATACGACCACCACTACACTGGAGTCATGGAAGACCTTACCGACATCCAGCACGACTTCCGAGAATACATTAACGCAGTTATGCACGTCCATATGACAGAAAAATACTGTTTAGAAGTAATAGTAGTTAAAGGGGACGTAAAATACATCAGAAGTCTGACTGAAAAGATAATGAGGCTTAAAGGCGTTGAACACGTCAAATTAACCAGCACTGCCAGTAGCCAAACTGAGATGAAATAAAAATGCGTATTTTAACAAAATACTAGGATGAAAATCCCGTACTATCATCAAAACTTGCTATCTGATACCCAAAGACTGACAGCATTTTATGAAGCCATAAAAGAAAAATCAAGAGGTATCATCTATGATTTGGGGACTGGTTCCGGAGTTTTTAGCTCATGGGCCGCCCCTTTAGCTAGTTTTGTGTATGCAGTTGAAAAAGACCATCGTACAGCTAAATTTGCCCAAAAAAATCTTAAGTCCTTTGAAAATGTTTNTCTGCAAATAAACGATGCAAAAAATATTAATTTTAATGAAAAGGCCGACCTAATAATCTGTGAAATGGTAGACACTGCTCTTATTGACGAAGAACAAGTTCCGGTCTTAAATGCTGTCCGAAAATATCTTAAAAACAGTGGAGATATTATTCCTTGTGGCGTGTTTAATGGATTAGAAGCAGTTCATCTCAAAAATAGCCACCCCATTTATCAAGAAGGGAACATATCGCCGAAAGAATTAAGAAGTAAACTTTTTATATATGATAAAATTGATTTTAAGAAATATATCAAAGAAAAAGTTGAATACAAGATCAATGTTCCCATAAACAAAGATGGGATAGTATCCGGCATAAGAATCACCACTTTCACCCTTTTAACTCCCCAACTTATCTGTGGCACAACACCCATGCTTAACCCTCCTCTTCTAATTCCAACCAACCAGTTAAATATGAAAAAGGATGAAAACATTTTTGTAAACCTAAAATATACCATGGGCGGTGGATTAAATACTCTTAAAGCATCAGTTGAAAGAATTTCTTAAAGAACATCAAAAAGTAGTAATACTTGGCATTGGGAATGATATGAGAGGAGATGATGCTGTAGGAACAGTTTTAGCCCAGAAACTAGCAAAAATATTCACTGAAAATGAAAAAATAACAGTCTTTGATGGGAAAACTGTGCCTGAAAACTTTACAGGAGCTATAAGAAAAGAACGCCCCAGCCATATAATTTTAGTTGATGCCGTGGACATGAACAAAAAACCAGGGCAAATTGAGTTAATCTCCAGAAAACAAATAGCAAACTACAATATTTCCACCCATGCCATGCCTCTTTCTTTTTTAATCAAATATTTAAAATCAACATGCCCTGCAGAACTGATTATTGTGGGAATACAACCAAAAACTACAATTTTAGTGAATAAAATGTCAGTGGAAATTGAAAACAGCATAGAAATGCTTTTAAAATTATTTACAAACCTTTTACAATAGGAGTAATGGAAAGTTTTAAAAATCATTAGTTGACTGTTTCTAAAATTAATTTAATATAAACCCAGTGTACAAACAGTTAAAGGTGAACTATTTGTTAGATGTACTCCAAATTTTTTAAAATCCACAATTATAGTATATAAAAAATTTAGGATAATCAAATACAACAATCATTAATAATAAATGCAAGCCCTAGACTAAATTTACTAATAATTTTCTATTTAAAAAAAGTGAGAATAAATCTAATTACCCTTCATCAGTTATTCTAAGAAAAAAACCATTATTAAAAAATTAAAGGATTAAACATGAAATTACTATTCATAGGAGCTCGTCTATTTGACGATGTTGCTGTCTATACCAAAAAAATGGGCATAACCACTGTTTTGACAGAATCAAATCCTCAAGCTCAAAATTTAGATTTAGCAGATTCTTACCACCTTGTGCCTAGAGGAATGGAACATCCAAAAGACATTGCAATTAAAGAAGATGTTGATGGAATAGTGCCTCTCATCGGGATTGATGAACCATTAAAGGAAGTGGCTTTACTTAAAGAAGAATTAGAAACAGATTATGGTTTGCCAGTTGTTGCATCACCCCTGAAAGCAGTTTCAATTGCAGGAGACAAAGTTAAAACCAAAGAATTCCTCCTAAAAAATAACATTAAAACACCTGAACACGAACTAATACATTCTTGCACAAAGATGGGAACAAAAAAATATCCGCTGGTTCTTAAACAATCTTGTGGACAAGGTGGTAAAAATATTAAAATAGCCTTATCCCTAGAAGATTTGTGTTGTTATTTGGAAGAATATGATACTGCTCTTGTCGAACGTTTTATAGACGGCATTGAAATATCAATAGAAATATTACGCTGGAAAAATAATTCATTGCCCCTGGTTCCTGTTTCTAAAGGGAAAACAACCCTTGACTGCATTCATCCACTAAAAAAATTGAAAAAAGCCCCTTTTCAGATTGATAATACCATTGCAGAATCAAAAATCGATTATTACAGNCAAAAAATTCGAAACATTGCTTTAAAGATTGCTAATCTCCTGAATATTGAAGGAACCGCAGATTTGGATTTGATATTTGATAAATATGACAAAAATACTTATGTGTTAGAGATAAACACTAGAATTAGTGGCACCCGTTATTTGACAGCCGCTGCTTCGGATATTAATCCATTACATGAAATGGTGGATATGGCCACTGGATCATGGAATGTTAAAAACGTTTCAAAAAGAATAAAAAAATATTATGCACTTGAAATACCAGTAGGTGATTATGTCAGTGACAAAAATAATTACCGTTTTCGAGAATTTCACGGAGATAATAGTTGGATTATCCACGGACCTGACAATCACCAGAGAATAACCATTAGGGGAAAAAATGAAAAAAACGCTCATAAAATAGCTGCCCAACTCAATTTGGATCTGGGAAAAATCAGAAATTAAAACTAAACATGATTAATAAAAATAATTAGAGGACAATCACTTAACAAGTTATCTGAAAAAATAAAAGTACGTAATTTAATGAAAAACACATAAAAACTTCTAATATATAAAAAAAAGCCATGTAAAATTTATAAATATTATGCTAATTATACATAAGAATAAGCGAACTAGGTCATTTAAATTATAGAATTAATTATTTATATTAACCCAAGTGTTTTATTAGGTCAAAATGTTTATTATTAGGTGGTAAATTGATTAACACAAATAATCTGATTTTAGCATTCATTATAACTTTTTTAGCAACAATTTTATTCACATACTTTGTTCGAAAAATATTGCTAGATGCCGATATAACTGACAGCCCCATTGTAACTGAACATAAACATAAAGCAGGCACTCCCACCATGGGTGGTCTGGCTATTCTACTGGGAGCAGCACTGGCTGCTTCAGTATATTGCAACCAAAAAAACTTGTTACTTACCGTACTGATTATGTTAAGCTCAGGCCTTGTGGGTTTACTAGATGATTTGTTAGGATTAAAGATCAAAGAAGTGCAGAAAGTAGCACGTAACATTAGCTCAGAACATGTATCTATTGGACGTTTAACTCTGAAACCAGGGGAAGAAGCTAGAGTGGCAACTGAAAAGGCTAAAAGTGATTTACCAGAATTATTGAAACAAGGAAAAATTAATATAATTGGTGAAACCCCTATTAAAAGTGAAGTAAAAGAACGAGACAAAATTATAGCTCAGATTGTACTTGGAATATTCCTTGTATTCACAGCAGGAGTTAGTACTAATGTTTTAGGATTTGAAGCGGGAATTTTAATTATTCCAGTGATCATATTTGGAGTGATAGGTTCTATCAATTCAGTGAATCTTATTGACGGGATGGATGGATTGGCAGCTGGAATATTAACCATTGCATCTGCTTCGTGTGCGGTTTTTTCAATGATCAACGGAAACTTTAATGCAACCCTCCCCTTTACAATGTTAACCGCAGTTTCACTCGGTTTTTTAGTATTTAATCGTTACCCTGCAAGTATAATTATGGGAGACACGGGTGCTTTCGCTTTAGGTGCAGGATATATAACTGCAGGTTTTTTGGGAGACATAATTTACTTTGCAGTAATTGCTCTTTCTATCCCCATTTTTTCAGTAGTGGTTAGTCTTATGCACCGGGTTAATTTAATAAAACTACCAGTTGAACCATTACATCATACTTTACATTACAATGGACTTTCTGAGAAAAAAATAGTTGCCCTTTACTGGTCAATCACTCTAGTAATTTGTTTGTTAGCCATCTTAATTTACCAATTTGTATTCTAATAATCCAGGAAAAACCATAATGAAACATCTTAACACCTCCTATCTGGCCCACAAATCTAAAGGAAAATTGATTGGTGATGACAGAATCATTACTGGAATTTTTAACATTCTTAAAGATGCAGGAAAAGGCGATGTCGTGGTAAGACACTGGATTGATGAGATTGGTGTGCAAATGGCATCTGATAAAGGTGCCTCATGTTTAGTGACCCAAGATGCCCGTGGAAATTCTGTTGAACTTGCTAGAAAACTCGGTTTACCCCTAATTTTAGCTGAAAAAATTGAGTTAGTGAATGCTTTTGCTATTGATTGGGCCATTGAAAATTTTGCTCCAAACACATTGAGAATTGTGGTAACCGGTACAAATGGAAAATCAACTACTACCCATATGATCCATAAAATCCTCCTAGAAGCAGGATACACTGCCCATACAAACACTGATTCTGAATCAGAGTTTAACACACTAATTGATCCCATGGTAGCCAAGCAAATAGCTGAATTTCAGGGAGAATTGGACGCCCTGGTTTTGGAAGTTTCCGAAGTTCAAGGGTGGGAGGATCGGAATATGGCTGATCATGCCTTCCTTATGACTAGCGCCATTAAACCCCACATAGTTGTGCTAACTAACGTGGCACTAGATCATGTTGGCTTGGTAAACACCATTGAAGATGTTTCCAAAGAGATTTCAAGTTCTCTTAGAGGATTTCAGGGCAAACAAGTAATTTTGAATCATGACGATCCATTAATACGCAAAATGGAAAATCTTGTTCCAAATGCCGAGGTAAGATTCTATGGGTCCGGAACAAGTGTTGAATTTAGAAAAAATGGGATTTTCTATAAAGAAAAACTAATCATCCCCCTAAATGATCTCCCATTTAAAAGCTCTCATTTCATCCAAAACACTTTGGCAGCAGTTAGTACAAGTATTGCATTAAAAATTAATTTGAATATAATTAAAAGAGCTGTTGAATCTTATCAACCATTAAAACGTAGATTCACTGTACTTAATCATAACCCGCTCATTATTGATGATTTTGCCCATAATCCAGAAGGTATTGCAGCTACTATAAAAAGTACAACAGAACTGGTTTCAGGAAAATTTCATATTGTATGTGCTATTAGAGGATCTAGAGGAAGCTCACTGAATAAGTTAAATGCCCAAGCTGTTGCTAATTCAATCAAAAAGATTGATTATAACTTAATTTTAACCAGTAGCGAAGATGTGGTGGATAATGCCAACCGAGTAAAACCGTCTGAAAAAAAAATTTTTATAGAGGAACTTCAAAAGGAAGGGATCAAATACTCCCATTATAACACACTAACCAAAGCACTGCAAAATGTTTTGAAAATGGCCAAAAATGATGATACCATATTATTAATCGGTGCACAAGGCATGGATCCTGCTTTAGATGTTTTAAAACAAATCAAATTCATATAATAAGGGCATATAATTCATAATGAACAATAACCCTACTTTATAAATCATCAGATTCCATAAACAAGCATGACTTATGATTTAATCACAAATAGTAATATTATTTTTCAAGTGGTATTTTTTAAATTTGTTCATTCCAATAATTATGTTATAATGTATGTGTTTCATCCGGCATGCCTACTTGAGAGATTAAACTTTGAAAACTTACTGTGATTACCATATCAATTATACTATATAAAATCGAATCTTGTGACATGCATAAATGATTATTGATTCTAAAAAAAACTAAAGACCAAATATTATTATCCTACTAATCCTAAACAATCAGTTGAAAAAAATCTTTGAACTTCAGAAAAAATTATTTATAACGTTTAATAATTCATAATTAGATTCAGGAACTTTAAAAATAGTTTATACCCTATCAGTACTGTTTCAAGAATAACTTAATTTAAAAAAAAACGGTGTCAAATAAAATGAGCGCCCAAATGAAAAAGAATTCACTGCAAATGGAAAGAATTCCTAAAAAACCCGAAACTTATGGTGTAATCGGAATTTGTGGAGTGGTGGGAAATTTGGCAGCCAGGGTTCTTATGGATCACAACTTCAATGTAATATGCACTGATCTCCAAGATTCGGATAACTGTCCCTTTCTTTACACTCTTGAAGGATACGACACCCCTATATATCTATCAGCACACCCTGAATCGTTTTTTACTTCTTCCAATTACATACTTCCCCCTCCAAGCTTGTCAAAAACTTCAAAATTGTTTCAGAAGATAATTGATAGTGATGCTCAGCTAATGGGAGTAGACGATCTCCTAGAAAAAATCAAACCAGACAAACCAGTTATCTGCATTAGTGGAACCAATGGCAAAACAACTACAACCACCCTTCTGAAACATTTCTGTTATATGGCTGGTTTGAAGCCCACCGAACATGGATTCAACTCATTGCAAGGTAATGTTGACTACATTCCCCCATTACAGTGCAGACTCAGTGGAGATGTTGCAGTGCTGGAAACAGGCACTGAAGGAAAAAAAGGTGACTTGAAATTCACTCTCCAAAGATGTCATCCTTCTTGTGGTGTTATAACCAACATAAACCCAGACCATTTGAATGATGATCACAATTTCTTGCATTACGCTTGTATAAAAGGTGAACTCTTAGAAGAGCTTCAAAGAAAAATGTTAGTGGTTAATAGTGATGATCCGACTATCTGGGGACTCTTCACAGAATTAAAGTATGATGGTAGAGTCGTGACTTTTGGAGTGGACCATGACCCTCAAGAAGAAAGTAAAAAACTTTGTTGGTGCAAAAAGGAAATTAAAATAAGTGAAACACTCTCAGGAGTAGGGTACTATGAGTGTCAGTGTGGTTTGAAACGACCCACCCCGGATTACTTGGCCAAAAATATCAAAGGAAATACATTCTTACTTCAAACCCCTAATGAAGTGATTGAAATGGAAATGGGCATAAAAGGACTTCATAATGTTTATAATGCCCTGGGAGCAATTGCCACAGCACATGAACTATTGAAAATACCACTACAAGATATTAAAAAATATCTTAAAAATTTTAAAGGTGTTCCAGGACGTCTTGAATATATTCATCGTGGCAAAAAGGTTGATTTAATCGTTGATTACGCACACAACCCATCAGGTGTTGAAACCGTGTTAAGAGAGCTGAATAAGACCTATAAAAAATTAACAGTGGTTATAAGTATCTCTTCAGAATCTGGAACTACCGGGAATTTGGATATTATGGAAAAAGCAATATATAATGCTGATTTTATAATACCTGCCTCCTATGACTCTAGGCAAGCAGCAGGAAAATATATTTCATCAGGAAAGATCAAACTAACTGATAAAGCACCGGACAAATTTCGCAACGGAACATTAGGCGCCACTGAAGAACAAGTAATCGAAGGAGTTAAAAAAGGATTAGAATGTGATTCGGATGCAGTGATATGTATTGGTGAAGCTGCAGTCAAATTTAAAGATAAGATTAAATTATTAGCAGATTTAAATTGATTATAAAAGCTATAAAAATTTGGTGAGAGAAATGTTCATTAAAGTAAGAAGAGATACCCTGATCATTCTAATGCTGGCTTTCATTCTTATAACATCAGGCAGACTGATGTCTTACATGTCATATGCTTCATCTACTGAAACAGAACATGGAATACCAATAGCTGGTGTAATAATTAAAGGAAACGACGTCGTTCCCACCGACTCCATAAGGGTCAACATTAACAATGTCGGTTTCAGAACCGGTAGTTACATTCAGGGGGACACCCTCGTTACTACCAAAAGAAACGTTCCTATGAATGAAGCACTGAACAACGCACGTGAGGCAGCTAAGCTTTCAACTATTCCCGGAACTAGTGTAATGCCTATTAAAGCTGTTGATGTTAAATTGAACAAAGAAACAGGCATATTAACCGTTAACGTTATAGAAGACTTTTCTACAGTTGAAGTGAAACCAAATAGATAAACATGAATTGGTGATGCAAATGATAAAAAAACATTTACCCAAGATTGGGTTGCTTCTACTGGTACTGATACTGGTGGTTAACACCTCAGCAGCCACTTGTAACATAATCATCATAACTGACCCTACAGGGAAAGATCCTAATGGAGCCGCAGGAGGTAGCATGTCATTTGCAGAAAACATGTTTCAATCCACATTCATTATGTCCAAAGAACATCACTTTACTGTTCTTTCCGGTGGTGAAGGTAACCAAACCCCCCGACTAGGTGCCATTGTTGAAACAATCAAAAGACTTAACAATGGTGAGAGCGCCTCAAATGCCGCCAGTGCCGCTAGTAATTTCCCAGGAATCAGAATTATGTGCGGAGGCCCCACTATCGGCGCAGCTGTGGGAGGATCATTCGATGTATACGTGGTGACTGTTGATGATGATGGCACTATAACTGCCACTCCTGCATCAGGAGGATTAGCTTCGCTACCTCCTGGTAAAAAAGGAGCAATAATACACTTGCGTAACACGCATGGAAACCCATTATACGGATCAGCCGCAACTGTGCGAAGGGATACTGCTATAATGATTGGTAAAATGATTCGAGACGGATACCCTGCTACTGAGATTTTGGGAGCATCTTTTGAAATGGTAGCCAAAAATGCCGGGGAAAAATATGGAGGAGGAGGAAATAACTTAGTATCATCATTAACAACTGGTGATATGTTTACACCTTCAAAATTAAACACAACTGGTTACCCCATGGACGAGCCATATTCTAAAGCATGCCCTGAATGCGGCTGGAGTGTTTCATTCCCCTCAGGAGAAAACTATCATACTTGTCCTTACGATGGAACCGCCTTAAAAACTATTTACGCATATGATCTCTTGGCAAGTAGTATTACTGTCACCAAGAACAGTACCAACGTTTACATATACGGGACTGACAATGCAGGCGTCAGTGGAACTACAAAAGAAATTGTTCAATACTCTGTTAAGCAAAAAGGATATAATGCTGCCACAATAGCAAGCGATATTAACAAAGCTATAGACAACAGTTATCTCCTTGGTGTTAATTACATTGAACCTAAGGATATAAACATAGTTGAAAGCACCCGTTCAGTTGGAATTTATTTCAACCCACTCCCTAACCATCGATCATCTCCTTCATGGAATTTGCCGATTAGTTCATCAATATTGGATATTATTGGAAGTATTCAAACTGCTATTGGATTAATACTAATAATTTTGGTATTATTCCGGAGCACGCTATTTAGTTCATTCAATAAAAACAGGCGGTAATCAATCTCATGGCATTAATATTAATTCGTGCTGAAAGCCAGGCAAAAATTCTTAACAGCTTGGCAGACATCGAAAGGCACGCAAAACTTAAGATAACTGGTAAACCAAGAATTATGGATTCTGGAATAGCCGATGAATTTGCACAAGAAATCATCAAGGATAAGTTGAGATCTAAATCAAAAAATGCTGTTCTTGTTTCAGTTAAAGAGGATACAACCCACAGTATTCTCCAAATAAGGAATATACATCCCCCTGCACACTTAATGGTTATTAGTAAAGAATATCCCCAGTGGGGAGAGCTAAAAAAAATTTATAGTAATTTACCATCACTAAAGGGATATTACTCTGCTAAAAAATAGTAAAAAAATAACTTAACATTTAATTAAGTCCCTATTTTAAAAAAACCAAGGATAGGATTTATTTAACCTTTTTTATCCGTACAATATCACCAATTGTGGCTTTTCGCCTATTTAAAGAATTTGATTCGTCGAGTTGTGCTTCTTCTGTTTTTTCCAGTAGGGTAATCTTTAAACTTTTTTCGAGCTTCCTTGCTAGTTTCAGATCTGGAACCATTTTTCCTGATTCCAGACGGTTGATAACCGAAACTTTTTCGTATATATGTTCACCCAGATCTTCCCTGGACCAACCTTTTTTTTCCCGAGCATCCCTGATGACCTTATGATAGTCTTCAATAACTTCGTGGGTTGGCTCCTGAGATCTGAATGTTCGTCTTCGGCCCGCAGAAACCCGGCTAGCTGGGCCTCGATTGGGTTTTGGAGGTTCTCGTTGTATTGTGCCGAATTTAGAACATTCATTACATGTTGACATGATAGAATTTTCAATTTTTGTTCTTACTGGTTTTCCAATAACCTTTTTTCCGCATATCTCGCATCTCATGCTGATCCCTTTAGTTTTAGTTGGTATATACTTAGACACCTCAATACTTAAATATTATTAAAGACAATAAATGCAACAAATAATATCAAAAAAAGCGGATATTATTTTTCTCCACAAATCTATGAGGAGTGAACTTGGAAGATGGAAAAAACATCACAAAATATCTTAAAAAAAATAGAAGACCTTAAAAAGGAGATTAAAATCCTTAAAGAGGATAATGCCAAAACCAAAAGGAATTTAATGTGGAAGGTCAGAAAACTGGAAAAAGACAAACTTCTAATTGAAAATGAGAAGATGAGATTGGACCGTGAAGTTAAATCCCTCCGGGGGGAAATTGAAAGGTTCAGATCACCACCACTAGTAATTGCTACTGTAACTGAAGTTTTAGATGAAGGCAAGGTAGTGGTGAAAAGCAGTACCGGACCCCACTTTGTAATTGGTTATTCCCGTTTCTTAGACGAAAATTCACTGGAACCTGGAGCTAGAGTGGCTCTAAACCAGCAGACATTCAGCATAGTCAGTGTTTTACCATCCGAAAAGGACCCCCTTGTAACTGGTATGGAAGTTGAAGAGAAACCAGATGTAAGTTACGCGCAAATAGGCGGACTCGAAGAACAAATAGTGGAGATTAAAGAGACTGTCGAGCTCCCACTTAAAAAACCAGATTTATTCACAGATATAGGTATCGAACCACCAAAGGGAGTTCTTCTTTACGGACCTCCTGGTACCGGTAAAACCTTACTGGCCAAAGCAGTGGCCCACGAAACAAATGCTACATTTATTAAGATTGTAGCCTCTGAATTCGTTAAAAAATATATTGGAGAGGGAGCCAGACTTGTTCGAGGAGTTTTCGAATTAGCTAAAGAAAAAGCCCCCAGTATAATTTTCATCGATGAGATCGACGCCATTGCCGCCAAGAGGCTGAAAAGTTCTACCAGCGGTGACCGTGAAGTTCAAAGAACACTCATGCAATTATTAGCAGAAATGGATGGGTTTGAAGGAAGAGGAAATGTGGGAATAGTGGCCGCCACCAACCGGCCGGATATCTTGGATCCGGCATTACTGCGACCTGGACGATTCGACCGATTTATCGAAGTATCAATTCCTAATGAAGATGGTAGAAAAGAGATTCTCAAGATCCACACCAAAAATATGACTCTTGATGAAGATTTCGACATCGATCTTGTTTCCAGCCTAAGTGAAGGTGCTTCCGGAGCTGATCTAAAAGCAATCTGTACAGAAGCGGGTATGTTCGCAATAAGGGAAGAAAGACCCGTTGTGAATATGAATGACTTCCTAGATGCTGTTGATAAAATAATAGGCATGGAACGCGACGATGAAATACGAAAAGAAGCTGGAGTAATGTACGGATAGGCACCGTAACTCCAATTTTTTTTATTTAAAAAAAAAATATACTAATTTTTTTATACTTCGAGCCAATGATGAACCCTATGAGCTCTGAATCCATGATGACTGATGGGCGAGCTGAGGCTTATTCAAATTCAACACATCATTATTTCAGATATATTTAGTGTTTATTTGAAATAATCTCATCACATAAATAGCTAAGATCATCAAACACTTTTTTCCCTTGTAATTTTTTAATTTCAGGCCTCATGACAATAACTACAGGTATATTAAGATCAAGTGCAGCTTTAATCTTAGACATCACCCCACCACTGTCTCCACTTTCCTTTGTTAAAATAATCTCTATTTGGTATTCTTCCATGAGGATGCGGTTAAATTTTGGGGAAAATATTCCTTCCATAGCCACTATGTTTCCATGAGGAATGCCAAGTTTGAGACATTTTTCAATAGAATAAACTGCAGGAAGAGTCCGAATCACAATAAAATGAGGAGAGATCTTGTTGGTAAGATGATGCAAGGTGTTCACGCCAGCAAGATGTAAAATTTTCCCCTTAACTTGATTTTTTTCCAGTAAATCCTCTTTTTTAATTTCCAATATTTTGCGGGTGGCTTCTTCAAAGGAATAACACTTATGAATAAGTTCGCTGTCTGGAAGATCACTTGGAGGTCTTTCAAAACGAACATATTCAATTCCTGTTTTTTCAGATGCAATTATGGCATTTTGAGTGGCTAGAGATGCAAAAGGATGGGTTGCATCGATTAATATTTGGATACTGTTTTCTTCTATTACCCTAACCAACTGGTCAGAATTAAAATATCCTTCCAGGACTTTACTTGCTCCGGAACTTTGTGCCAGATCAGTTCCATGGCTAGTGGTGGCAGTAGCCAGAACAGACACATTGCCCTTGGATAGAGATTTTATAATCTTTCTAGCGTCACTAGTGCCAGCCATTACTAATACATTCATTCTAAACCCCTTAACAAATCATTAACCTTTCAAACATTTTTTATATTAATTTTTCTGCCAGCCAGTCACTAACCAGGATGGTACTTGCAACTAACAAAATTAAAATCCAATCAAAGACATCTAGAGCTGTAGTTCTGAAGATTCCTTGAAGGAATGGCAAGTATATCACTCCCAATTGAAGAAGAACCGAAGCTAGAACCGCCAGAAAAAGGAATTTATTAGAAAATCTATTAGAAAATCCGCGTTCAGATCGGCAGTTAAAAACATTGAATATTTGATACATGACAAAAACTGTGAAAGCCATGGTCATGGCCTTTACATTTTCATGGGCAGGAGATAGATCAGTGCCTAAAATATAGGAATAGAGAGCCAGAGTTCCTATGGCCATAACCACTCCTGCGATGGCAATCTTTAAGAGACTCCTACTAGGGATGATCTCTTCTTTAAGTGGGGGGCGATTCATAACATTTTTTTCTGGTGGTTCAATACCTAAAGACTGGGCTGGAGGTCCATCCATTATAATATTAATCCATAAAACTTGTATGGGGTTGAAAGGAATTGGTAAGCTAAATATTGATGCTGAAGTTATGGTGAGTATGGCTCCGATGTTGGTTGAAAGCTGAAAACGGACAAACCTCCTAATGTTATCAAAAATAGTGCGTCCTTCACCCACTGTTTTGACTATAGTAGAGAAGTTATCATCTTGTAGGAGCATGTCCGCGGATTCTTTGGCAACATCAGTACCACTGCCCATTGCCACACCAATAGCTGCTTTTTTGAGTGCTGGAGCGTCATTTACTCCATCACCTGTCATTGAAGCCACGTTGCCCATCTTTTTAAGGGTTTCTACAATGCGAACCTTCTGTTCAGGAAATACCCTGGCATATACACTGACATCGTTTACCATGTTTTCAAATTCATTGTCACTGAGATTTTCCAGCTCAGATCCGGTGAGGGCCACAATCTTTTCATCATCAACTAAGCTAATTTCTCGAGCTATAGCCACAGCAGTGTCCTTATGATCTCCAGTGATCATTACAACCTTTATCCCTGCTTTTTTAGCTATTGCTATGGCTTCTTTAGCTTCTTCCCGTGGTGGATCCATCAAGCCCACCAAACCTGCGAATATAAGATCCTTTTCTAGGTTTTCTTTATCATTTAAGTCTTCATCATGATCTAATTTGCGATAAGCAAAACCAAGAACCCTGAGTGCGTTTTCAGTCATTTCATTTAGTTCTTTCATTACATAATCAGTGTCCTCCGGTTTTATAGGGGTTACACCTATTTTTTTTTCGATTTGAGAACATCGGTTCAGTATGGCCTCTGGAGCTCCTTTAATCAGCAAATAACGTTGGTCCTCAATTTGATTCACAGTGGTCATCCTCTTTCGGGTACTGTCCAATGGAATCTCCAGTAGGCGTGGGTATTTTTCTTCCAGTTCCTTGCGTTTGTAACCATTTTCATCAGCATATACTAGTAGAGCAGCGTCTGTAGGGTCTCCTAATAATTTTCCATTAGATTGTGTGGCATTATTGCAAAGGGCAGAAATTGTGAAAATCATTTCTGGATCATTGACCTTAGCTTGGCGGACAGTCATCTGGTTTAGGGTGAGTGTTCCGGTTTTATCTGTGCATATTACATTACAGGATCCGAGAGTTTCTACTGCTAATAATTTTCGGACGATAGCATTACTTCGTGCCATCCGCTGCATTCCTAGAGCTAGGGTTAAGGTTAAAATAGCTGGAAGACCTTCTGGAACTGCAGCCACTGCCAGTGCAACTGCGGTCATAAAAGTTTCCACTAGCGGTATTCCCTGCAAATATTCAAGTACAAACACAACTGAACATACTATAAGAGCTAGTAACCCCAGTGTCTTACCTAAACCTGCAATTTTTTGTTGTAGGGGTGTTGGTTCTTCTTCTTCCTGGATCATCTCCGCGATTTTGCCAATCTTGGTGTCCATACCAATTTCTACGACGACTCCCTTTCCCCGACCTGAAGAAACATCTGTTTCCATAAAAGCCATGTTTTCATTTCCATGATCATCAGAGTATTTGATTTCTGGATGTTTTTCAATGGGAAATGATTCCCCAGTCATTGCAGATTCATCTATTAATAGGTCATGGCTTTCAATTATACGCAGATCAGCTGGAACATTATCCCCCTCCTCTAAGAGAACTATATCTCCGATTGTGAGTTCTCCCGCGGGTACTTTCTGTTCTTGACTGTCTCTGATAACAACTGCTTCATTGGATATCATGCCTTTAAGTTTTTCCATTGCTTTTTCAGCCCGGTATTCTTGAATGAAACCAACAACTGCATTTATAATGACTACGATAACTATGACAATTGCATCCAGAGTATCTCCAACATAAAAAGCAGCAATAGCTGCTATGATTAGTATGAATATGAGGATGTCCATGAACTGGCTAAAAAATATTTGAACTGGTCCTGGCTTTTTTTCCTCTACCAGTTCATTTTTACCGTGTTTTGAAAGGCGTTTTTGTGCTTCAGCATTGGTTATCCCATTTATACTAGAATTAAGTTCCTTTAATGTTTCACTTGCACTTAGATTCTTCCATTTCATGATTAAAGCACACCATTAAGATTGATACATAGAAAAAAATATATTATGATTTTTTTAATATGACCCTATTTTGATAAATTTATTATTTAAAACTGTGTTTATAAAAAACTGCTTTTTTATAATTAACCAACTCCATCTTCTTCCGAGTGTTAATAAAATCGGTTGAAAGTGGTTTTATAATTAGATCAGCCCCTACAGAGTCAGAAAGATTCACCAAATATGGATGCAATTCTTCTGGAGGCCTTAAGGCGTAAATGAGTCCTGCATCCTTATATATTTTTAAGTCAGGTTGTCTAATATCATCTAAGATGATCTGGTCATGGGAAGGTTTAATATCAGTCATGACGATATTGACTTTAAGATGATTCTTCAAGTAAAGGGCAACCTTAAGAAAGTTTCCCACCCCAACTTCCACAATTAAGGGACTATTAGAATAATGTTTTGTGAGATACTCAATAAAATCATTCCACATACAATCACTTCAATTAGATGGAGATATTCATGATTATTAGAGAATTCAAACGCCAAGACGTGAAAAAAGTCCTGGAAATTGAATTAGCATCATTTGATGACCCCTATCCAGCTAATGTGTTGGTCGATATTTACAACTTAGGGGCTGGATTTCTAGTGGCCCAGCAAGATAATATGGTAGTAGGATATATTATATTTTGGATCAGATTTGAGAATGATGGCCACATTATCTCCCTTGCAGTGGATAAAAAATATCGTAGAACAAATATTGGAACCCGATTGGTAGAAACTGCTCAGGAGATCTTTAAAAAATATGACGTGAAAAATATATGTCTTGAAGTTAGAAAAGGGAACCATGGCGCCCGTAAATTCTATAAAAACATGGGTTTCACTGAGAGAACACCGATAACGAATTACTATGAAGATGGTGAAGACGCCGTGGTCATGGATAAATTTCTGGAAATAGATGAACCAGAAGTGCAGAAAAAAACTGAAAAATGAAGATTCTTAAGGTCAACACATTAAAATGTATGGTGATTGAATGAAACAAGTGGCTAAATTAGCTTTAGAGGACGGTACAATTTATCAAGGTGAGGGATTTGGTTATTCCACTATTAAAACAGGAGAAGTTGTATTTGCAACTGGAATGACAGGATACGTTGAATCCCTTACTGATCCTTCTTACAAAGGCAATATATTAATGTCCACATATCCGTTGCAGGGGAATTATGGAATATCAAAGGATTGGTTTCAGTCTGATGGAATAAAAGTTGAAGGATTTATAGTAAGAGAGGAAACTCGCTATCCATCTCATAGACAAAGTGAACAGAACTTATCAGAATTTTTGGATGAAAATAAAATTCCCGGAATAAGTGGAATCGACACCCGTGCACTCACTCTAAATATCCGCAGGCATGGAACCATGAAAGGTGCTCTGGCTACAGAAGAAGTTGATGATGAAGAATTGCTGACTATGGCCCGAACACAACCCAGAATTGAGGATATTGACTTGGTAGACAAAGTATCCGTAACAAAACCCCATATTTTCGGAGAAGAATATAAAAATAGGGCTGTTATCATGGACTATGGGGTGAAAAATAACAGCATTAATGAACTTTTAAAAAGGGAAATTGGCGTAGTTATATTACCTTATAATACACCACCACAAGAAGTACTAGATTATGAACCTGGAGGCTTGTTAGTTTCAAGCGGCCCTGGAAATCCTAGTAGAGTAAAAGAAGGTATTAAAATCGTTCAAAAACTTTCTGAAGAACTCCCAATCTTTGGTATTTGTCTAGGTCAGCAGATTATTTCACTTGCTTTCGGAGCCAAGATTTACAAAATGAAATTCGGACATAGGGGTGCGAATCAGCCCGTGAAAGACCTTTTATCAGGCAAAATTACTATTACATCTCAAAATCATGGTTTTGCAATAGATAAAAAGTCATGTGAAGGTTTGCCAATAGAAATAACCCAAATTAATCTAAATGATAACACAGTAGAGGGTATAAAACACGAAGAACTTCCAATAATCGGTGTTCAATATCATCCTGAAGCTGGACCAGGCCCTAAAGATACTGATTACCACTTCGACAACTTTTTAGAAGATATAAAAAAGAATTGACTAGTTTATACATTTATTAATAATAATGAATTTCAAATAGCCATTAATTGAATGAAAGAGGATTAGAAATGCCACGGGACAAAGATATTAATAAAGTGCTTATTATTGGTTCAGGACCCATCCAAATTGGCCAAGCTGCTGAATTCGATTATTCAGGCTCACAAGCCTGTAAATCCCTCCAGGAAGAGGGTATAAAAACTGTGCTGGTTAACAGTAACCCTGCAACCATCCAAACTGATGTAGACATGGCAGATGAGGTTTATGTGGAACCATTAACCCCTGAAATTGTGGCTCAGATCATTAAAAAGGAAAACCCTGACGCTATTTTACCGACTATGGGAGGGCAAACTGGACTGAATGTTTCAACTGGTTTAGAAAAGATCGGTGCATTGGAAGGAGTGAAGGTAATAGGATCATCAATCCAGACCATCAAAAACGTGGAAGACCGTGACCTCTTTGACAGCTTCATGAAAAATCTCAACGAACCTGTCCCCCAAGCTAAAGCTGTTAAATCATTAGATGAAGCCTTTGAAGCAGTTGAAAAAATAGGATTTCCAGTTATTGTAAGACCGGCATTTACTCTCGGTGGAACTGGAGGTGGAGTTGCACATAATGACCAAGAATTGGAAGAAATTGCCACCCGAGGATTAGACATGAGCTATATTAACCAAGTGCTCATTGATCAGTCTGTACTGGGTTGGCAGGAATTTGAATACGAAGTGATGCGTGATAAAAATGATACTTGCATCATTGTGTGTAACATGGAAAACCTTGATCCCATGGGAATTCATACTGGAGAAAGTATTGTGGTGGCTCCTGCACAAACCCTCTCAGATGCAGATAACCAACGACTTAGAAATGCTTCAATCAAGATCATACGCGCCCTGGGAATCCAAGGAGGCTGTAATATACAGTTTGCTGTTCACCCACTAACCGGCGAGTACAAAGTTATTGAAGTTAACCCCCGGGTGAGCCGTAGTAGTGCATTGGCGTCAAAAGCTACTGGATACCCGATAGCCAAAATTTCAGCAAAAATTGCAGTTGGCATGACCTTAGATGAGATCAGAAACGATATAACCCAAAAAACACCCGCCTCATTCGAACCCAGCATAGACTACATAGTAAGTAAGGTGCCCCGCTGGCCATTTGACAAGTTTAAGGGAATCAGCAGAGAAATTGGAGTTCAAATGAAGTCTACTGGAGAAGTTATGGCCATTGGAAGAACACTTGAAGAATCTCTACACAAAGCCATCCGGAGCTTAGATGTGGGAAGATATGGATTTGATGATGTAGAATTTAATGAAGAAAAACTCAAGAATGCAACTGATGATCGGTTTTTCCAAATTTACAGTGCAATCAAGTCTGGTATGAAAATTGAGGATATCTATTCTTTAACTAAAATTAATCCATTTTTCCTGAATAAAATACTCAATATAGTAGATTGGGAGAAAAAAATAAGTAAAGAAAACATCTTTGATCCTCAAATAATGCTTAAGACCAAAAAAATGGGTTTTTCAGATCGTAAACTTGCAGATATAACTGGTTTAGAAGAAGAGACCATTAGAAAAACCAGGGAAAAAGAAGGAATTGTCCCAACTTACAAAATGGTAGATACTTGTGCAGCAGAGTTTGAAGCACAAACACCCTATTATTATAGTACCTATGAAGAAGAAGATGAAGTAATAGTTACTGATAAGAAAAAAGTTATAATTATTGGTGCTGGACCCATACGTATCGGTCAAGGAATAGAATTTGATTATTGCTGTGTCCACGCAGCAATGGCTCTTAAAAACGAAGATATTGAAACTATTATAATAAATAACAATCCTGAAACCGTGAGTACTGACTACGATATATCCAGTAAACTATATTTTGAGCCCATAACCCTAGAAGATGTTATGAGCATAATAAACAAAGAAAAACCTTACGGAGTGGTAGTGCAATTCGGAGGTCAAACTTCTATTAACCTTGCTGTTCCTCTGGCCCGTGAAGGAGTGCGTATTCTGGGAACACCACACGAGAGTATAGACCGAGTTGAAGATCGGGAAAGATTTACTAAAGTTCTTAATAAATTGGGAATAGCTCAAGCGGATTATGGAATCGCATTTTCATTTGAAGAAGCTAGTGAAGCAGCTAAACAAATTGGATTCCCTGTACTGGTGCGACCATCATATGTGTTAGGGGGTCGGGCCATGGAAATAGTCTACGATGATAATGAACTGAAGGAATATATGAAAGAAGCTGTTCGAATTTCCCCAGAACATCCTATACTGGTAGATAAATTCCTTGAAGATGCCATTGAAATAGATGTTGACGCCCTATCTGATGGAAAAGAGGTATTCATCGGAGGGATCATGGAGCATATTGAAGAAGCTGGAGTGCACTCAGGAGATTCTGCTTGCGTTATACCCCCCCAAAGCATTCCTGAAGATGTTTTAAAAATAATTAAAGATCATACTATTAAATTAGCTCTTGAACTTGATGTTGTAGGCCTTATAAACATCCAGTATGCAGTTAAAATGGATGATGAGAATAATCCTAAAGTTTACATATTAGAAGCAAACCCAAGGGCAAGTAGAACTGTCCCGATTGTGAGTAAAGCGGTTGGTGTTCCATTAGCAAAGATAGCAGCCGAACTAATGATGGGAAAGACATTAAAAGACTTCGGATTGAAAGATGAAGTAAAAATAGATCATGTAGCTGTAAAGGAATCCATATTCCCCTTCATTAAACTTCCAGAAGCAGATTCCATACTGGGACCTGAAATGAAATCAACTGGAGAAAGCATGGGGATCGATTCAAACTTTGGAATATCCTATTATAAAGCACAACTTTCTGCAGGGATGGATCTGCCACAAAAAGGCACAATTTTCATCAGTGTTAGGGATCAAGATAAAGACAAAATCATGGACATTGCAAAAAAGGCAGAAGAACTTGGTTTTGAATTGATCGCCACCCGCGGAACAGCTAAAGCAGTACAAGATCAAGTCGAAATAAATATCATACGTAAAGTTAGTCAGGAATCACCCAATATTCGTGATGCTGTTCTAAATGGCAAAGTAGCCATGATTATAAACACTCCTTCTGGAAAACAATCAGCAGATGATGGGTATTACATAAGAAGAATGGCAGTTGAACTAGGCATACCATATGTAACTACACTAGCTGGGGCTAGAGCTGCTTTAAATGCTATAGAAAATGTGGAAAAAGGAAAAATTGGAGTTAAATCCTTAAAAGAATATCATAAATATGAATAATGTTCTAAAATTGTTAAATTTTTTGTTATAGCCATTTCAGATTGTTTCGAATTCTTACTATTTCCTTTTTTTAAAAAATAGCAGANATACATGATCATTTCAATTTTAGATAATGATAAATATCCCAAAAACAAACATATCAGTGTATGCTTAACATCAAAAACGGATTGGTACTATATGGCCCAGAACTGGAGCCAATGAAAGCTAACATCCTCATTGAAGATAATTATATTGTAGAAGTCTCAGCCGACGCTTCTGGTGGGCGAGAAATCGATGCCAAAGGATGCATAGTTTCTCCATCATTAATTAACAGTCATGTACATTTGGGAGACTCGGTTGCAAAAGATATTGGAGATGGAGAACACATTGAAAATGTTGTGAAACCTCCAAACGGACTGAAACACAAATTACTTGCAAAAACAAACCCTTCAGATATTTGTTGCTCAATAAGGAATTCTTTAGAGGAAATGCTTGAAACAGGAACAACCACTCTGGTTGATTTTAGAGAAGGAGGAGTTAATGGCATTTCACAGATCCAAGAAGCAAGCAAAGACATACCAATACGAAAAATTGTTCTGGGACGTCAGAATTCCTTCTTCAAAGATCCATCCTACAAATCCGGTTCTAAACATCTCAATGATGATTTTGAAGCGGAAATAAGAAAAAATTCCCTTGAACTTCTCGAATATGCAGATGGTGTTGGCCTAAGTGGATTCGGAGAAGTTGATGATAAAGTTGCCAAAATAATAACTGAAACATGCTCCCAAGTTGGGAAAATTTCTGCAATTCATGCTGCTGAATATGAACAAGTGCAACGAAATTCTCTTAAATCCACTGGGAAAACAGAAGTAGAAAGAGCTTTAGATTGTGAATTTAACATTCTGATACATCTTACATCACCAATGAATAATGATTTGGATCTTATAAGGAATGGAAAAAAGTCAGTGGTTTGTTGCCCCCGTTCCAATGGTGCTCTTTCCGTTGGAATACCACCCATAAAAGAGATGTGGAGCAAGGGGATAAACTTATTATTGGGAACAGATAATGTGATGTTCAATTCTCCCAACATGTTTAGGGAGATGGAATATGCCCTAAAATTAACCAGAGGCTTCTATAAGGAATATTTCCCCCCAGTAGAAATATTAAAGATGGCAACAGTTAATGCTGGTCAAGCCCTGAACCTAAACCTTGGATGTATTCAAGAGGGTATGTTGGCAGATATCATGATGGTAGAACTGTTGTCCGACAACCCAATACTGTCCCTGATCAACCGCACTGAATCGAAAAACATAATAGGTCTTGTGACAGATGGTAAACTAATATATATGAGGTGAAACAAATGTACCAGAAAATTTTATTGCCGACAGATGGCTCCAAATTTGCTGAAAAAGCGGCTAAACATGCTATCTGGATAGCTAGTAGAAGCGGTGCTGAAATTATCGTTTTAAATGTTATTGAAACATCTTCATTAGTAGGGCTCCCAGCAGAAGACCTCATAGTAAAAATTAAAGAAATGTTAAAAGAAGAAGGTAGGAGATCCCTTGAAAGAATATCAGAAATGATAACACAGAGTGAAGGTGAATCAAAAATTAAAGATCTTAAAATAACGCTAACAACTGAAGAAGGCTCACCTGCTGATTCAATTCTCAAGACCATTGAAAATGAAAACATTGATTTAGTGGTTATGGGAACTTCTGGAAAACATGGTTTAGACAGATTTTTACTGGGCAGTGTAACAGAAAAAGTGGTTAGATCATCAACATGCCCAGTTTTAGCAGTTCATTGAAGAAAAACTATTTAATATTCTTTTTAGTTGCAGCATATGGCTGGTGAAACAATGCAGATAAAGGACATAATGTCAGAGGAAATACACTTCATACAAGTACCAGGAAATCGTGGCAATGCACTGGAACTAATGCGAGAAAAAAACGTATCAGGATTACCTGTTGTTAAAAAAGGAACCAAAAAACTAGTAGGCATATTAACCCGAACTGATCTAGTAGAAAACCCAGATGAAGAACAAATTGCTCTTATAATGACTCGAGAAATGATAACTGTAGGTCCTGAAGATGATATAGGGGACGCTGCCCGAAAAATGACAGAAAATCATATTCGAAGAGTGCCTGTTGTTGATAAAGAAGAATTAGTAGGATTAGTGACTGCCTCAGATCTCATTAACAAAGCTTTGTGGAAAATGGATATCAGCGATCCTGCAGAAAAATATATGCTCCGCAGCGTACCTACCACATGGGAAAGAACTCCCCTTAAAGTAGCCTTTGAAATTATGCGTTACTTTAACTTAAAAGTAATTCTGGCACTTAGTAATGAAGGAAAACCATCAGGCATTCTTACTGAAACTGATTTTTTAGATGAAAGTGAAGTTGTGTCCGAACAGACTGTGCATAACACATCAGTTGGTACAGAAGGGGATAAATGGTCATGGGATAGTAAGAACGTTCTTTATGTGATTAAAAATCATCTACAATTCTCTGATAAAGAGGTGAAAGATGTTGCAACCAGTGACCTAGCCATAGTCACCACCAAAACTGCTGTGAAAGACTGTGCCAGTAAAATGCGTCAAAGAAAAATTGAACAAATGCCAGTTATTGACGTAGAAGGTGAATTAGTTGGATTGATAAGGGCAAGTGACCTCATTAAATCCATTATTCCTTAGGTTGGACGGTTAAAATGTCTGAAAAAACATTTATTCCCCAACCAATTCTTAAAATAAAATCAGATCCTGAAATTATTCGTGTTGTGGGCAAAAAAGGAGGAGATGTATCTATACAAGATATAAACCTCCAATTTATTATGGCAACACTGTGGTGGGAGGGAAATCCTCAACTAGAAACTTTCTTCAACATAATGGAACTAACTATAAAAAGAGCCTTGCAAGAGGTCCATCCTCATGAGAAACTTGTTTTAGATTACACTTACACTGCCAACGACACCCTGGAAGATGCGTCTGAGATCATGGTAGAAATTGAAAACGTTGAAGCTGATGGTGAAGTTTTAAAAGTGGAAGGAGATATAATCGTCCTATCAGGAAATGATGACCGGGGATTCTTTAAAAAATTAACATCCTTCAGACGCAAGGTTCAAAAAAATATACACCAAGAAATTTGAATATTTATAATCATTAACTGAATATTCTAATTTTTATACCATTTTTTTT
>JGI24709J26583_10000568_pt1 | contig 31783 bp, 24 predicted proteins | sample BioPla2DNA1_FD_26583 | JGI IMG/M metagenome (IMG submission 26583) | reverse complement strand
TGTCATCGTGTCTTTTTTTTGGTATTCAGGCGGTTATAGCGTTGGGGATCCACCTCTTCCCATTCCGAACAGAGAAGTTAAGCCCAGTGGCGCCGATGGTACTGCGAACCCCGCGGGAGAGTAGGTAGCCGCCGTCCCTTACTGGAGCCCGGCCGGGATTTGATTCCCGGGCCGGGCTTTTTTAATAATAAATCATTCAAACAGCAGGTGAATCTTGATGTTCCGTGCGGTTAACCAAATGAAGAACTGTTCACGGTGAAGGGTGAGGGTAGGGGACTTACCCGATAAGGGAGGAGGAGGTACCTTAGGCCAAGGGTGGAAAATTCCCCTAAATTTTGTACCTTTGCAGCCTTACAATAAAAATAGAAAAATCGACAAATATGGATTATAAAGTAGCCGATATTTCGTTGGCCGATTTTGGAAGGCGAGAGATAGCCATTGCCGAGCGAGAGATGCCTGGCTTGATGGCCATTCGTGAAAAGTACGCCGCCGCGAAGCCGCTCAAGGGAGCACGGGTAACCGGTTCACTGCACATGACCATACAGACGGCGGTGTTGATCGAGACGCTGGTAGAGCTGGGAGCCGACGTGCGTTGGGCGAGCTGCAACATTTTCTCCACGCAGGACCACGCCGCCGCGGCGATAGCCTCCGCCGGGATACCGGTGTTCGCGTGGAAAGGTGAAACCCTTGAGGAGTACTGGTGGTGTACCGATATGGCCCTCCGTTTCCCCAGTGGGAAAGGACCCCACTTGATCGTGGACGATGGCGGCGACGCCTCGCTTTTGGTGCATATGGGGTACCGGGCCGAGCAGGATGTTTCCACCATCAACCGTAAGGGGTCTAACCGCGAAGAGCAGGTTATCCTGGACACGCTTAACCGGATACTGAAAGAGGATAACCAGCGTTGGCACCGTACGGTGGACGATATGAAGGGGATATCGGAAGAGACCACCACCGGCGTTCATCGCCTCTACCAGATGATGGATCGGGATGAGCTGTTGGTGCCTGCCATCAACGTGAACGACTCGGTGACCAAATCGAAGTTCGATAACCTTTACGGATGTCGTGAATCCCTTGCGGATGGCATCAAGCGGGCTACCGACGTGATGATCGCTGGTAAGGTGGTGGTGGTGCTTGGGTACGGCGACGTGGGCAAAGGGTGTGCGCAGTCGATGCGCTCCTATGGTGCCCGGGTAATCGTCACCGAGATCGATCCCATTTGCGCGTTGCAGGCAGCGATGGAGGGGTTCGAGGTAACCACCATGGAGGAGGCGGTGAAAGAAGGGAACATCTTCGTGACCACTACCGGTAACCGCGACGTGATCACGATAGAGCACATGAGACAGATGAAAGACCAGTCCATCGTTTGCAATATCGGTCATTTCGATAACGAAATACAGGTGGATAAGTTAATTTCCTTCCCGGGAATTGAGCACCTTAATATCAAGCCGCAGGTGGACAAGTATACCTTCCCCTCCGGCAACTCCATTTTCCTTCTCGCTGAAGGCCGTCTGGTCAACCTGGGTTGCGCCACCGGTCACCCCTCGTTCGTGATGAGCAATTCGTTCACCAACCAGGTGCTGGCGCAGATCGATCTCTGGGAGAACGATTACGAGATCGGGGTGTATCGTCTGCCAAAGCAGCTGGATGAAGAGGTTGCCCGGCTCCATTTAGAGCAGATTGGCGTGAAGCTGACCACCCTTTCGCAGGAGCAGGCCGATTATATCGGGGTACCGGTGAACGGACCGTTCAAACCGGAGCATTACAGGTATTAATGTAAGCCGCCACGAAATTCGGCTTTTCTCGCTTTAACATTTGGATATTTAAAACAAACCGTTTATCTTTGCACCGCTTTTGCAAGAAAGCATTAAGGCTGATTCGCTAGCTCAGCAGGTAGAGCACATCCCTTTTAAGGATGGGGTCCTGGGTTCGATCCCCAGGCGAATCACGAAAGAGAGGCGAATCAAAGTCCCGATTGTAAATAGCAATCGGGACTTTGATTTTTTTGAGGACACTATGTTAGCTGCATCGGGGAATTGAAGCGGTAACTAATTGGGTAGGCGGTTTTATTAAATATAGGTAAAGGTTACCCCCTTTTGATTACGCCAAAAATGCTGGAAATTAATTGTCTTAAAAATTGGTTTTGATGCTGCAAAAAAGTTAAATTTGTGGTCGAACCAATATATATAATGCAATGTTATGGGTAACTTGACTTTTAAACGTGTTTTGTGTGTGGTTATATGCTGCCTCGGCTTGTCGTGGGCAGGAGTGGGGACTCAAGCTCAGGCTCAGGAAAGGAACCGTGACTGGGCCAACTTCAACCGTTATGCTCAAGCCAACAAGGAGCTTCCGGCACCCGGCAAAAAGGAGAAACGGGTCGTCTTCATGGGAAATTCCATCACCGAGGGGTGGGTACGCCTTAGCCCGGAGTTCTTCGAGGAGAACAATTACGTGGGGCGTGGCATCAGTGGACAAACATCCTATCAGTTCGTGGTCCGTTTTCGTGAAGATGTAATCAATCTGCAGCCTCGACTGGTGGTTATCAACGCGGGTACCAATGATGCCGCCGAAAATACCGGACCATTCAATGCCGATATCACTATGGGCAACATCGTGAGCATGGTGGAGTTGGCCAAGGCGAATAAGATCAAGGTCATCCTCACCTCTGTTCTCCCGGCATCGGAGTTCGGTTGGAACAAGGAGATCACCGATGCGGCCGACCGCGTAGCCTTGTTGAATCAAAAGATCGAAGCTTACGCCAAGGCCAACAAGATTCCCTACGTTGACTATTACAAGGAGATGGTGAGCGGTCCCGAGCGCTCATTGAACCCGGCCTATACCAAAGATGGCGTGCATCCAACCAGGGAGGGGTACGCGGTGATGGAGGCATTGATCAAACCCGCTATTGATAAGGCATTATAGCGCGATGAACATTAATTGGGTATTATTGATTGCCGGGGGTATCTTCGAATCTCTTTTTGCCATTAGCCTGGGCAAGATGCAGCAGGAATCGGGTAGGGAGTTTTGGTTCTGGTTCCTCTCCTTCATCGTCTGCGTATCGTTGAGCATGTTCCTGCTATACAAGTCGATGGGTGTTCCACATCCCATACCTACCGGCACGGCTTATGCCGTGTGGGCCGGTATCGGTGCCGTGGGGACGGTGATCCTGGGCATCGCGCTCTTCAAAGAGCCGGTCACCTTCTGGCGCATGTTCTTCCTCACAACGCTCATTATTTCCATTATTGGCTTGCAACTGACTACAAGTAAGTCGTAGCCTGGCTATAAGGTATCAATCTTGCGACTTGATCAGTCCCGTTCTGAAGGCTGTCAACAGTTTCTGCAAGTCCGCGATTTTGTCTGCCATTTTCTTGCCATCGTCGGTCTCTTTCACCAGCATACGGTGCGATATAAACTCCTTTATCACGGTGACCGAGTGAATATCATCCTCCTTTTCGATCATCTCTTTCGCGGAGGTAAATGGTTCATGCTGCACGAGTTGTAGGCCCTGAGAATTGAAGATCAGCGTGTAGCCCGCGATGCCGGTGGTTGGGTGAAACGCTTTGGAGAAGCCGCCGTCAATCACGAGTAGCTTGCCATCGGCACGCATAGGTTCCTCACCCCTGATGGCTTTTACCGGGACATGCCCGTTAATGATATGGGCATCGGGGTCATCCAAGCCAAACTCTTGCAGGATCATTTCGCAAGTATCCCTGTTTTCGCGATACTCGAAATAGTAGCCCTTCTCCTCAAGATGGGTCTCCTTATCGGCTATGAAGTAGCGCTCGAAGGTGGTCATGACGCTTTTGTCGAACAGGGGCGAATCTTTCCCGCACCACAGGTACCACATGTAATCTTTGGCAAAGCCATTCAGCTCCACATCTTCCTTGTTGAAATAGGCCGTCCTCACCAGCTGATCTACCTTATCCATAAAGGAGCGACCGGAATAGGTTTTCCCCCTCAACCCGATTTTCTTGAACTTGCCCTCTTTATCGAGTGGAATGGATGCGTGGTAGAGCAGGTTCTTATTGGCAACCAGGTAGATACTACCATGCGCGTACAAGTGCTCCAGGTGACGGTTTAGTTTCTCGCTCTGCGTAAAGGAGTGCGCTATTTTATTCACCACATCCTGTTCCAGGGCGGTAAGCTTATAGGGATCTTTTGGGTTGACGGTGGGGAGGTTTTTATCCAGCAGATCGTACTTCTTGCCGTTATGGAGCGTTACCGTTCCCTCGTCAAAGTCTATACGGTGCAGCAGCAGGCGGTCGGCCATCTCAAATTCGGGGCGCCTGGCAATGATCTCCTGTTCCAGCTTAAACTGGATCATCGCGATGGCTTTTTGCATTTTGCCCAGCAGGTCGAGTGAGCGGTCGTCGTAGGGTTTATCCTCCTGTACAATCCTCGGCTTAAAAAGTTCACAGGGGTCGTCGCCATACACCTCCATGGCCAGGCTTGCCAGGGGAAGCAGGTTAATACCATACCCATCTTCTAACGTGGAGAGGTTGGCGTAGCGAAGGGCAATGCGTATCACGTTTGCCATGCAGGCTCTATTGCCCACGGCCGCTCCCATCCAGAGGATATCGTGATTGCCCCATTGGAAGTCAACATCGTGATACCCCATCAGGGTATCCATGACGATATGCGCCCCATCACCCCTATCGTACACGTCACCCACGATATGCAACCGGTCTATCACCAGGCGCGGGATGGCTTCGCAGATAGCAATAATAAAATCGTCGGCTACGCCCGTGGAGATAATGGATTCAAAGATAACATTGATATAGGCCGATTTATGGGGGTTGACCGTGGATTCGTGCAACAGCTCCTGGATGATGTACTCAAAATCGGGGGGTAACGATTTACGCACTTTCGAGCGTGTATATTTCATCGTTACGGTCTGTAACACCTTGATTAGCTGATTCAAGGTTACTATATACCACTCCTTGAGATTCTCCTCAGATTTCTTGATCAGCTGAAGCTTCTCTTTGGGATAGTATATCAGCGTACACAGCTCCCTCTTATCGCTATCCCTTAACGTCTGTCCAAAAATCTCCTCCACCTTCTTTTTAATCGTACCGGAGCCGTTACGAAGCACGTGCGTAAATGCTTCGGCTTCGCCATGTATGTCGGCAAGAAAATGTTCGGTGCCTTTTGGGAGATGCGTAATGGCCGAAAGGTTGATAATCTCCGTGGATGCTTTCGTTATGCTTGGGAACTCGTTCGATAGAAGTTGTAGATATTTAAGTTCCATATGTGCAGGCAACCCGAATGGTCAATGTTTATTTAATTCGTATTCGTTCCGGTCGAACTTCTCGTAACGGGGTGGGGAGGGTTTGTAGTCCATATCGTCCCATAGCGTGCTGGTGATCATCAGGTCGGCACTATACCGGTTACAAGCGATGGGGATGTTATGTATCCGGCACTGCCGCAGCAACATCATAATGTCGGCCTCGTGCGGTTGCGCGTTCAGGTCGTCTATCAGGAAGATCGCGAGGTTAATCTCTTTGCGAACCACCATGGCAGCGATCTCCGCGTCACCCCCCATTGGCCCCGAGTTCATGATGGTGAACTCGGGGGTAACCCCCTCGTTTTGTAGTGCTTCACGCACGAGTGTACCGGTTGTCCCAGTACAGACGAGGTGGTGGTGCGACAGGAAACTTGCGTTAAAGGTTACCCATTCGACCATATCCGCCTTGCGGTGGTCGTGTGCCACCAAGGCGATGGTTAGTTTTCGTTTCATGTAAACTCCTTTGTTTTTTCGTTATATACCCAGCTCTTCGCGAATCTTGTTAATCTTTTCGCTCGTCGCCTTGTCGGCCTGTTCGAGCTCTTCGCGCGTTTTGACTTGCCCCCCGCTCACCTCGAAGTAGAACTTTATCTTGGGTTCCGTACCCGAGGGACGGATCGACAATTTTGTGCCATCCTCGGTGAAGTATTGAAGCACGTTTGAGGTGGTAGGCATCTCCAAGGCCACCTGTTCCTTACTGACACAGTCGGTGGCTTCCAGCTTGGCGAAATCCTTGATTAAGGTAACGGGTGAGCCACCCAACGACGTCGGGGGATTGACACGGTAATTCTTCATCATCGCTTCAATCTCATCGGCCCCCTCTTTTCCTTCGCGAACGAGCGAAACGCCCTCCTCTTTCGAGTAGCCATACTCCAGGTAAATATCTTCCAGTAGCTGGTATATGCTCTTGCCGTTGTCCCTCGCGAAAGCGGCGATTTCCGCGAACAGGGTACAGGCAGATACCGCATCCTTATCCCTTACGTAGTCGCCCGCCAAGAAGCCGTAGCTCTCTTCACCACCACCGATGTACTTCTTCACACCTTCGTTCTTGCGGATAATTTTGGCAATCCACTTAAAGCCGGTGTAGCTGTCGTACATCTCGATCCCTTTTTGGTCAGCGATCTCCTTCACCAGCTCGGTGGTAACAATGGTCTTCACCGTGTACTCCTTCCCGGTGAGAAGTCCCAACTCCTCGCGCCGAGTCATCAGGTAGTAAAGGCAGAGTAGCATGATCTGGTTACCGTTAAGCAGGATGAAGCTGCCCTCGTTATCGCGAACGGCTGCACCCAGTCGATCGGTATCGGGGTCGGTAGCCATCACCAGGTCGGCATCGGTTTCGATGGCCCTCTTGATGGCCAGGTCCATTGCAGCGGGATCCTCCGGGTTCGGTGAAATCACGGTCGGGAAGTCACCGCTGATCACATCTTGTTCCGGCACGCCAATAACGTTGGTAAAGCCAATCGCCTTGAGCGCGTCGGGGATGAGCGTGATCCCGGTCCCGTGTATGGGGGTGTAAACGATTTTGATGTCGTTGTTACGCTCGATGGCCTCGGGCGAAAGGACCAGCTTTTTGACCTCCTCGATGAACGCCTTGTCCATATCCTTGCCGATAATCTCGATGAGCTTGTCATCCCCATCGAATTGTATATCGGAAACCGATTTCACCCGGTTCACCTCGGCGATGATGTTTCTATCATGCGGGGCAAGTACCTGTGCACCGTCGCTCCAGTAAGCCTTGTAGCCGTTATACTCCTTGGGGTTATGGGAAGCGGTAATCATGATACCGCTTTGGCACCCCAGCTTGCGAATAGCGTATGAAACGAGTGGGGTGGGGCGTAGGTCCTCGAAAAGGTACACCTTGATGTTGTTTGCACTGAAGACATCTGCGGTGATTTTCGCGAATTCGCGGCTGTTGTTCCGACAATCGTGGCCAATAACCACCTTTATCTGTTCTAAATCGGCGAACTCGCTCTTCAGGTAGTTAGCCAACCCTTGCGATGCAGAGCCAACCGTGTATCGGTTCATGCGGTTGCTACCTGCACCCATGATGCCGCGCAGGCCACCCGTGCCAAACTCCAGATCTTTGTAGAAAGCGTCAATCAGCTCTCGTTTATCTTCGTTATCAAGCATGCGTTGCACTTCTGCCCTTGTTTCAGCATCATAACTATCTCCTAACCAGGATTGCGCCTTATTGGTTACACGCGCGATTAAATTACCTTCTGCCATAGTAAAAAATTATGTTTATTTTTGTCTTATTTCACCTTGATTATACATGTTTTATCGTTTCACGGGTAGGGCTACTCCAGAGGCAGCACCTTGTATTTGTCACCCGTCTCTTCGATCACCTTCCGGATGAACGGCTCGGGGTATCCCGTGCGAATGGGGTTGGCGGGTAGCCCGTGCGGGTTTCGCTGGAACTGCCCGTTCTCTTCCCGTTTTATCACGCCATCAACGTATTTCACCATGAGGTACTCGCCCAGTTTCTTCCACTCCGCGAGGCCCTCCTTGACCAAATTGTTGCTGTACTGGGTCAAATAATGAACGGCTTCGGGGCGGGATTGTTCATAGAGTGCCTTGGCTTTTTCCTCCACCTCTGGCCCTGACGCTTCAAATTGATCCTCCAGCTTAGCCTGCACCTTTCGTACCTCTTCTATCTTATCGCTATAGCGGGAGTACACCATGTTCGACACCCAGTTATGGATCCAGAAGGCCGATGTCCAGGAGAAGGTGAGCAGGTCACCGTTGCCCACTTCCATCTCGTACGGCACCTCGGTATGGCCGCAGTAAAAGGGGTAGTATACCGTTTGCGCGGCGTCATCAATGCCGAACCAAAGGATGCCCCCGATCTCGTTAGGTAGCCAAGAACGCATCTGCGCCACGAAAGAGAACGCCGTCTGCTGCGTGGCGATGGGTCGTTCGTTGCAATAGGCCTCATCATCGAGAGAATAGGTGAGGGGCGACAAGCGGTAGGGGGAGTTAAAGGGACCGGCCCCCAGGTCGTAGCGCCAGTCGAGCTCCGTATCCTCGTAATGGTCACGCATGTAGTTTTGGATATCGCGGGCGCTCAGCTTTCTATCTGCTTTAATGTACAGCGGCATGGGATCGGTGGTTTTTCCTTGCGCGTAGGTCACGTAGTGACCCATCTCGCTGTTAACCCGGTTAAAGAAAGACCAGACGCGTGCCTCGCAAAACCGTAGTGCCCCAAAGTCGAGCGGCGCGTAGGCCTGCGCGAAGCTAAAATCAGCGTCTCTCCCTTCGTAATAGCCTTTTTCCCGCGCGAAAGAGATCACGTCGGGCGAGTAGAGGCAGTTCTCCGGGTCATTCAGGGGAAACTGTTGAATACGGGCCTGGTTGGCGTGTGCCGATACGCAGTCGTCCGGTATCCGCATGGCAACCCACACGGCCCCCTTGTTTCCTACTCCTTTCCCGATCATCTCCATGATCCACACCTCTTCCGGGTCTGCAATCGAGAAAGACTCGCCGCCACTGTAGTACCCGTGCTCCTTTACCAGGTTGGTCATCACCTGGATGGCTTCGCGGGCGTTCTTGGCACGCTGTAGCGTGATGTAGATCAAGCTACCGTAATCCATGATCCCAGTGGAGTCAGACAGTTCGCTCCGTCCACCAAACGTGGTTTCAGCGATGGCCAGCTGATGCTCGTTCATGTTGCCAATCACGTTATATGTTTGCAAGACTTGTGGTATCTCGCCCAGGTATTTACCACTATCCCATTCGTACACCTTGAGCATCTCGCCGGGGGCGTACTGCCTCGCGGGCCAATGGTACAACTCCCCGTACAATCCGTACGAGTCAGCCGCGTAAGAGATGAGGGTAGATCCATCGGTGGATGCTTTTTTACCCACCAGTAGGTTGGTGCAGGGGAAAGAGGGAGTGGCAGCCAAGAGAGCTACCACCATGATTATAAGCACTTTCTTCATACAGTTGTTCTATCTTTCTTAATACTTTAATGTATGGAACCTTTACAACGTAAAGATACCCTTTTTTGTTGAATCTTCAAAGATTCACGCGAAAATAGGTTTTTTTCATGCGTTTGCCTGAAACGACTTGGCATGATAAAGAAAATAGACTATTTTTGTTTGGTTAAACGGACGGATTAGTACACACGATGAGATGAGAGAGAACGTTAAGAGATTTGGTTCCAATCGCTTTCTGGGGCTAACTGCCTACCAGATTGTTATCCTAATCGTGTTGGTCGTGGCGCTTTTCCTATTCAGCGACAGCAGTATCCCCAAGCGGTTAAAGTACGACGCGGAGATCAAGGAGTTGGAATCGCAAATCGAATTCTATCAGAAGCAGACGGAGGTAGATAGAAAGAAACTCGATGAGCTACAGTCCAACACGGAAGACCTTGAGAAGTTCGCGCGCGAAAATTACCTGATGAAAAGGGAAAATGAGGAGATTTTTATTGTTGAATAAGTTAAACTATCTAATTTAATCTTCGTATTGCATCGTTATTGTTGTTGAAAGTCCCGTTTTTTTTATGTAAGTTTGTCGGTGGATCTGTTTTAAAAATAAAAATGCGCAACCTAAAGGATATTGTTTACCGCCTTTCGGGTATATTAATACTTTTTTCGGCACTCTTATACCTTTTTGAACCGGTTGTGGCTGCATGGATTATGGCGGTCTCCGTGGTCGTTTTCACGGTGGTCACCATTACTACGCCTTACCCCGGTAAGAGTGTGAGGGGTAGGAGGTTGTTCAACTTTCAGGTTATCGCTTGCCTGTTGATGATCGCAAGCGCGTATTTAATGTTCAAGCAACGGAACGAGTGGCCGCTTTTCATGTTGATCGCGGCTATCCTGTTGTTCTACTCGGCTATTATAACACCCAAGGTGCTGGAAAGCGAAAAGGAGGCGAAGTAGAGGGTCATGAGTAAAAGCATTCTTGTAATTGATGATAACTTAACGGTTTGCCTTATGCTGAAGTCATGGTTGGTGAAACGTGATTTTAGCGTGGAGACGGCCACGAGCGTCGATCAGGCGAAACAACTGGTCAAAGAGAACTCCTTCGACCTTATCTTGTCTGATATTCGAATGCCCGGGTCCGACGGGTTCGCCCTGTTATCCTGGGTTAAGAAGTACGATTCGGATATCCTGGTTATCATGATGACCGGCTACGCGGATATTGAAACGGCCGTGGCATCCATGAAGTCGGGCGCGGTAGACTACATCGCGAAACCCATCGATCCGGAGCTGCTCTTTAAAAAGATCGACGAGGCATTTGTAATGCAAGAGAACCGTAAGAAGAGCATGCCGTTATCAAACGATTTCGTGAAACCTCCAGGCGCTCATTACAAGCGGCTATTCGTGGCACTTGACCGCGTGTTGGAGGAGAATCTTCACGGGTTAATCATCGGGGAACGTGGTACCGGGAAGGCATCGGCCGTGAAATATATCTACGAGAAGGGAATACACCGTTCAAGCCCTCTTGAAATATTCGACGTGGGATCCATTGATCAACCCGCCATCTCGGATCTCAACAAGCAGGGTTATGAGGAGGAGGGGTTGATGAACGCCTTCCGGTTGGCCAAGGGAGGCCTGCTGCATATTAAGGGGGTGGATCGACTCGACTTGAATAGCCAGAACGAGTTAATCGATATCCTAACCAAGCAGGTAAGAGGAAAAGGGTTTACCCAGGTGATCATGACCACGGAAAAAGGGTTACCCGAATTACAACGCATCCTTTTGCCAAAACTCTTTTCCATCGTTAAGGAAGACGCGATAACCCTACCCGTGCTAAAAGGGAAGAGGCAAGAAATCGCGTTTTTCGCGCTCCACTTTTTAAAGTTCGCCAATCAGACGTTGAATAAAAAGGTTAAAACCATCGACCTGCGTGTGCAAGAGGCATGCATGCAATACGATTGGCCTGGAAATATTCAAGAGTTAAAAAATTGTATCTTCAAGGCGGTACTGCTCTCCGACGGGGATCACGTGAAAGCCGAACTGCTCTCATCCCTGCTAGGGGGGAAGGGACTAACCGATTCACCCGCGTCGGTATCGATGAAGACGGTGCAGGCCCTCCGGAAAGAGAATTACGAGAGAGAGAAGATTCAACAAGCGCTTGAGTTGACGAAAGGCAACAAAACGATGGCTGCCTCCATCTTGAACATCGATAGGAAAACACTCTATAACAAGATAAAACAGTACAACGTGACATCGAATTAAGCCACGTTGCATTCATTCTTTTTACACTTTCCCCATGCAAAAAAGAAAAGGATCGTCTAACGTAAAGGTAACCGTCATCATCGGCTACGTGCTCGTGGTGATCGTAATGGCCTTTGGGCTCTACGCCCTTTATAAAAACCTGGAGGAGTACTCGGGTAAAAGAACGCGTAGCCAGGATTTTTCGGAACTGCTTATCGTGAGTAACACCCTCTCGTTGCTGTACGAGATAGAGAGCGAGCAGAACCTGCTGACGCCACAAAGCGCGAGGAGCTATTTTCAGAAATACGACTCCATCGTGCCGATTGTCAGCGATAACCTGAGTATGTTGAGGAGTGAGGCGACTGACTCGGCCCGTGTCATGAAGCTGGACTCCATCGAAATGTTGGTGGGGAGGAAAAAGGATAACCTGCAGGTGGTTGCCGCCCTGCTCGATTCCATCCGACAGGCACCGCGTATCATGCGAACCGTTGAAAGCAGCCAGGTACCGAGGGAACTTAACCAGGATATAATAGATTACTTGGGAAGCAGGGACTTGGGTGTTTCCCAGGAGAATAAAAGCGACACGAGCGTCGTCATGGGAGAACGAAAGGGCCTGTTTAGCCGGATTCGAGACGCTATCACGGGTCACCCCGATTCCACCATAGTGATCGAGAGCAAATCGAAGGTGACCGACCGTGAGTTCGAACTGATCGTGGATACCATCATCAACAAGGTGATCTATTCCGAACAGCTCGACCTGCAGAACCAGCGGCGTTTTCAAGCGGCGTTGCTGGCGAGGCAGGAGGTGGTTACCCAAACCAACCACTTGCTCACTACCCGTATTAACGAGTTGTTACAAGGGATTGAGCAAGAGGAGATGATGAAGTCGTATCAACTTCTTGTCGATAGGGAGGATGCACTTACTCACTCTCTAAACACCATTCACCAGAGTTCGCTGGTGGCCGTCGGGATCGCCCTATTGTTCGCCATTCTCTTTTTGATAGACATCAACAGGAGCCAGCGCTACCGCCGAAAGCTGGAGGAGTCCAATCAACGGGTAACAGAGCTGCTGGCCTCCCGCGAGAGGATGATGCTCACCATCTCGCACGATATAAAAGCCCCCATGAGCTCTATCCTCGGCTACTTGGAATTGATGGAAGAGAGGGTGGATGATGAGGCTAAAGGGGATGAAGCAGCACCCGTCGTTAAGGAGTACGTGACCAATATGCAGCACTCCGGGAAACATGTACTGCAGCTTGCATCCTCCTTGCTGGATTACCATAAACTGGATGCGGGAGTATGGCAAATGCAACCGACGAACATCAACCTGTACAAATTGGTGGAAGATATTGCACTTAGCTTTAAGCCGATGGCCGCTCAGAAAAAATTGGATTACCGGATTGACAACCGGTTGCCGGAAGATACAATTTGCTACGCGGATGCCTACGTGATTAGGCAGGTGATCGGCAACCTTATCTCAAACGCGATTAAATATACCCCGGAGGGAGAGGTAACGGTAGAGGTGTTGGAGGTGATGGATGAAAAAGGGCAAGTGAGAAAAGGAAGGGGGAGAGGTAAAGGGTCTGAAACGGGTACTTGCTTCTCATTCAAGGTAAGGGATACCGGATTAGGTATCAGCAAGGAAGAACAGTCGCAGATATTTCAAGACTTCAGGCAGTTGAATTATGCCGATAGGGAGGGTGAACGCGTGGAAGGTAGTGGCCTTGGGTTGGCTATAACCAAAGGGTTCGTGGAACAGATGAACGGGACCATTCACGTGGAGTCAAAGAAGGGTGTCGGCTCCCTGTTTGTCGTCGACCTTCCCCTGCAGATAGCCAACGAAAAGGGTGATGCCGCCGACAAGGTGGCAACGCTGCCGGAGGAGGTTGCGGGAGGTCAGGCGATAAAGGCATCGGAAGTTGTTGTAGCGAGTGAGTCGGTAGTACTACCGGAAGGTCTTGCCGTTTTAGTGGTTGATGATGATCCCGTTCAATTGAAGATGGTGGCCGAAATGCTTAAAAAGACAAACGTGAAGGTGGTCACGGAGAACCAGCCCGATCGTGTGACGAACCGACTTCTAGAGCAGCGGTTTCACCTGCTGTTCGTTGATCTACAGATGCCGGGAATGGATGGTTTCGCGCTGGTCAAGGAGGTGCGACGTATAGAGGATGACGATCTTCGAAACCTGCCCGTTATCGCGCTGTCGGCCCGATCCGATGTTTCGGAGGAGTCCCTGCTCAAAGCGGGCTTCACGGGATACCTTACCAAACCCTTCTCGTCCGCGCAACTACGTGATATCCTGTTCAAGTACCTGGGGCAGTGGGAGACAGACGCGGCCGCGAAGGCCACTGATGGGGAAAAAACCGGTAAGAAAGTAACTGGCGCTCAGGCACTCATCGAATTCGTCAAAGAGGATAAGAAGGCCTCTTTGGCTATCCTGAACTCGTTTGTCGAGGAGACGCCCCAACAGGCGGACCTGTTAAAGAAAGCTTTTAAAGAGAACGATGCCGAATCGGCCGGAGAAATTGCTCACCGGCTGTTGCCCCTGATACAGATGATGGGGGATGAGAAGATAATCGGTCGATTGAAGCGCCTTGAAAAGCGAGAACCACTGTCGAAAGACGAGGAGGAGCCACTATTGTCTTCGCTCGAAGCAAGTACGGAAGAGGCAAGGCAGTTAGCCCGTGACATAGAGGGCGCTGACGAATGAACGATGGGTCAATCAGCCATGAGCAACGGGCAATGAAAAGAGATCATGCCAGGGAGTTCAAACGTTACCTGCTGTTGGAGAAGGGGTTGTCGGCCAACACGATTGATGCCTACATGGCCGACTTGGGCAAGTTAATCGCCTTCACCCAAGATAAGGGAATCACGCTAGAAGAGGTCGAAGCACCCCACCTGGAGGAGTTTCTGGCTGAACTGCACGACCAGGGAATATCGCCCCGATCCACAGCCCGGGTAATCTCGGGAATCAAGTCCTTTTTTGATTTTCTAAAGTTGGATGGCAATGGAAAAGATGATCCTGCCAAGTTGCTGGAAACGCCCAAAATAGGGATGAAACTCCCGGTGGTCCTTTCGGTGGAGGAGATCGACGCTATCCTTTCCGCGATCGACGTGTCGACTCCCGAGGGAACCCGGAATCACGCGATTATCGAGGTGCTTTACAGCTGCGGGCTGCGCGTCTCCGAGCTTACCAACCTGCGGTATACCGACCTGTTCCTGGACGAGGGATTCATCCGTGTGGAGGGGAAGGGGAGTAAGCAACGACTGGTGCCTATCTCCGAAACGGCTATCCAGAAGATCAGGAACTGGCTCCCTTATCGACGGAATATCGAAATGAAGAGAGGGCAGGAGGAGTTCCTGTTCGTCAGCTCCCGCGGGAAAGCTATATCGCGTGTTACCGTTTTTCATTATATCAAAAAATACGCGGAAGCAGCCGGCATACAAAAGGAGGTAAGCCCCCACACTTTTCGCCACTCGTTTGCCACGCACCTGCTGGAACGGGGTGCCAACATCCGCGTGATCCAGGAGATGCTGGGGCATGAGAAAATCACGACCACCGAGATATACACGCGGATCGATCGCAACTTCCTGCGGCAGGAGATCATCGAACACCACCCGAGGAACAAAAAGTAGTTTAAATTATCGCCAAAACGAAGGCGGCTCCGGGATTATTTTATATATTTGCTAAAAAATAGTTTAGCGTATGAAGTTTATTGTATCAAGTGCCACGCTGCAACAGCATTTGCAAGCGATTAGCAGGGTAATCAACGTTAAGAACACGTTGCCCATTCTGGATTGTTTCCTGCTCGATTTACAGGGAAGCACGTTGACGCTCACCGCTGCCGATAACGAGACACGGCTCACTACAACCATAGAGGTTAGTGGCGTGGAAGGGAGTGGAAGCTTGGCGATCAACGCGAAGAACCTCCTTGACCCGTTGCGCGAACTGCCGGACCAGCCCCTCACCTTCGACATTAATGACGAGACGCTGGAGGTGTTCATCTACTACCATAACGGGAAATACAACTTCGTGGGAACCAATGGTGATGAGTACCCAGAGCCCAGGCCATTGCGGGATTCGGCCATGTCGTTGACACTCGATGCGCAGACCCTCTTCTCGGGTATCAACCGCACCGTTTTCGCGACCGGCGATGATGAGCTTCGGCCCGTGATGAACGGGATCTACTTCGATATCACCGCTGAGGATCTCACGTTCGTGGCGTCGGACGGGCATAAGCTGGTTCGGGTGATTACTACCGAGGCGAAAGGAGAGGGACGCTCCTCGTTTATCCTTCCCAAAAAGCCGGCTAACCTGCTTAAAACACTCCTTCCACGTGAGTCGGGAGAGGTGGTGATCAGGTTCGATACCAACAACGCGTACATCGAGATGGCATCGTATCAGATGGTCTGCCGCTTCGTGGAGGGGCGATTCCCCAACTATAACTCAGTTATCCCGCGGGACAATCCTAACAAGGTGACGCTAGACCGGTTGGCACTGCTCAACACGCTCAAAAGGGTGGCCGTCTTTTCCAACCCATCGAGTAGCCTGGTGAAGCTGCAATTCTCCGAAGATAAGATCGTGGTGTCGGCCCAGGATATCGACTTCCTCACTGCGGCAGAGGAGGTAATCCCGTGCACGTATAACGGTAATATCATGAACATTGGCTTCAAGGCGGTTTTCCTGATCGATATACTGAACAACATCCCCTCGGATGAGATACGCCTGGAACTTTCCGACCCGTCGCGTGCAGGACTTATCCTCCCGGTGGACGATAAAGAGGAGAATATAGATATGCTCTCGTTGTTGATGCCGATGATGTTAAATGATTAATGGCGGTTAAATGGATTTGAACTTGAAGAGCCCGTTGGTCTTTTTTGACCTGGAGACCACCGGGCTGAATATTACCCGCGATCGCATTATCGAGATATCGCTGCTGAAGGTGTACCCCAACGGCAAGGAGGAGGTGAAAACACGCCGGATAAACCCTGAAATGCCTATACCCCCGGAATCGACCGCAATTCATGGCATCACGGATGAGGACGTGAAGAATTGCCCCACGTTCAAGCAGATCGCCAAATCGTTGGCCGACCAGCTGGAGGGGTGCGACCTCGCGGGCTTTAACTCGAGCCGGTTCGATGTACCGATGCTGGCGGAAGAGTTTCTCCGTGCTGGGGTCGATTTCGATATGAGCCGGCCCAGGTTCGTCGACGTGCAGATTATCTACCACAAGAGAGAACCACGCACCTTAGAGGCGGCTTACGCCTTCTACTGTAACAAGCAGCTGGATAACGCGCACTCTGCCGAATCGGATACAAGGGCAACCTACGAGGTGCTTAAGTCGCAGCTCGAACATTACCCGGACCTCGTAAACGATATCGATACGCTTTCAAAAGAGTACTCCAGCTTTAACGACAATGTTGACCTGGCCGGACGCATGATCTACAACGAGGATGGTGTGGAGGTGTTCAATTTCGGTAAGCATAAGGGGAAGCCAGTCGAGGAGGTGTTAAATAATGAACCCAGCTACTACGCGTGGATGATGGATGGGGACTTTCCCCTGAATACCAAGCAGGCGCTCACCAAGATCCGACTGCGCGGGATGACCGGTTAACCTCTGGGTGTAATCAATGGCTCGCTTCTTCATCACCCTGGCCTATAATGGCGAAAAGTACGTCGGTTGGCAAGTTCAACCCAACGGGGTGAGCGTTCAGCAGATGCTGGAAGAGGCCCTTTCAACCATCAGCCGGCAACCGTTAAAGGTGGTGGGGGCCGGTAGGACCGACGCCGGGGTACACGCCCGTGCGATGGTTGCCCATTTTGACTGGGAGGGGGAACCCTTCAGCGCTGAAGAGTGGCTGTATCGATTAAACAACTTTCTGCCCCGGGATATCGCGCTCTCCTCGATACGGGCAGTACAACCGGACGCACACGCGCGGTTCAGCGCCCTCGCGCGTACCTATGCCTACTATGTGACCACCTGCAAAGACCCTTTTCTCCACCCGTTTCATTACCGGCTGCACTACACGCCCGATATAATCTTGATGAATCGCCTGGGCGAGGTACTAAAAGAGTACGAGGATTTCACCAGCTTTAGCAAGCTGCACAGTGACGCGAAGACCAACAACTGCCGCGTAACAAGGGCGGAGTGGGAAGTGTGTGGAGATGGAAGCTATCGATTTACCGTGCAAGCCGACCGGTTTTTACGAAACATGGTCCGCGCGATCGTGGGAACACTGCTGGAAGCGGGTAGGGGACGGCTTGATGAACGCGGTTTCCGACGTGTTATCGAGGCACGGGACCGCGGTGCGGCGGGCGACTCGGTTCCCGGGAACGCGCTCTTCCTCGAGGAGGTATGTTACCCTGACTCTATTTGGTTATAAATGATTATTCCCGCTATCAAGGTGAATCATTGCTCCTTGAAAGCGGGAATAGATGACATGTGCAAGCCAAGTAGCTTGTTAGTCGTTCATCGAGATAAGAAACTCCTCGTTGTTTCTCGTACGCCGCAGTCGGCTCAGCAGGAACTCCATCGCCTCTACCGAGTTCATATCCGACAAGAAGTTGCGGAGTATCCACATGCGGTTAAGTGTCTCTTGTGCCAGGAGCAGGTCGTCACGACGCGTGCTTGAAGCGATGATGTCCACCGATGGGAATACCCGCTTGTTAGACAGCTTCCGGTCGAGCTGCAGCTCCATGTTACCGGTCCCCTTGAACTCCTCGAAGATCACGTCGTCCATCTTGGAACCCGTTTCGGTCAGCGCCGTCGCGATGATGGTGAGCGACCCGCCATGCTCGATGTTTCGGGCAGCCCCGAAGAAGCGCTTCGGCTTGTGCAGGGCGTTGGCGTCCACACCCCCCGAGAGAACCTTGCCCGATGCCGGCTGCACGGTGTTGTACGCGCGTGCCAGGCGGGTGATGGAGTCCAACAGGATTACCACGTCATGCCCGCACTCCACGAGTCGCTTCGCCTTGTTCAGTACGATCTCCGCGATTTTCACGTGTTGATCGGCTGGTTCGTCGAACGTGGAAGCGATCACCTCAGCGTTCACGCTCCGCTCCATATCGGTCACCTCTTCCGGTCGCTCGTCAATGAGCAGGATAATCATGTACACCTCCGGGTGGTTGTCGGCGATTGCGTTGGCTATATCCTTTAACAGCATGGTTTTACCCGTTTTTGGCTGCGCCACGATTAAGCCCCGCTGCCCCTTGCCGATGGGTGAGAAGAGGTCTACCACGCGGCACGACAGGTTGTCGTTATGCCCCTTAGTCAGGTTAAACTTCTCGTCCGGGAACAGGGGTTTCAGGTGGTCGAACGGCACGCGGTCACGTACCTCGTCGGGTACGCGGCCGTTGATTTTATCTACTTTAACCAGCGGGAAGAACTTCTCTCCCTCTTTGGGGGGACGAATGGGACCCTCCACCACGTCACCGGTCTTCAGACCGAATAGCCGTATTTGGGATTGCGACACGTAGATGTCATCGGGCGAAGAGAGGTAATTATAATCAGATGAGCGGAGGAATCCATACCCGTCCGACAAAATCTCCAGTACGCCAGAGGCGACCAGGATACCATCAAAATCGTATCCGGGATCCCTCTCTTTTTCTCTTGGTTGCTGTTGTGCCAGCCCTTTTCCATGTTGTTGCTGCTGTTGTTGTCGGGGCTGCAAAGGCGAAGGAGAAACCAGGTCAAGCATCGATACCCGTTCACCAGCCGGAGGTGTCTCTCTCTGAGCCGGGGTGGTATCCCGTTGGCTATCTTCGGCCACTACCACCGGGGGAAGCTTGGATGGGGGTGGGGTACTCCTTCTGGTATCGTTGCGCTTCCTTGAGGAGCGGAACACCAGTTGAATGGGCTTATCGGCAGCTTTCGGGGTGGTTGAATCCACCTCCTTCTTCTCTCCCGCCGCGGCGGGTGTTCCCTTTTCTACCTCTTTCGCGGATGCAGCCGACTTGGGTGGTTCAGGCTTCGTAGGCTCCGCCTTTTTCACCGGTTCTACATTCTTTACTGGTTCAGCTTTTTTTGCCGGCTCTCCCTTTTTCACCGGTTCAGCTTTTTTGGGTGGCTCAGACTTTTTCACCGGCTCGGTTTTCTTTACCGGTTCAGCTTTTTTTACCGGCTCGGTTTTCTTTGCCGGTTCTGCCTTCTTCACCGGTTCTGCCTTCTTCGCCGGCTCACTCTTCTTTTTCGGTTCCTCTTTTTTACCCTTATCTTCCTTTGGTGAGGGTTGCTCCTTTTTTGAAGGACGACCTTTGTCACCGGCAGAAGTGGCGGCTTGAGCCCGTTTGCCCTGAGGGGAGGTCTCCCTGCCTTTCGTGCTTTTTTGGTTGTCGGTTCTGCTTCTGGCGTTACCGCCCTGTCTTGAACCAGAATCGGTTATCTTTTTTGTTTCGGCAATCGCCTGTTCATCAAGGATTTTGTATATTAGTTCCTCTTTCTTGTATGCATCGGGTCTTCGTATACCCATCTGCTTGGCGATAACCCGTAATTCTGTGGTGAGCTTCTCATTAAGCTCAATAATGTTATAAGTCATCTGAATCTATTGAAAATCGTTATGGTTTTAATAATAATCTATAAGAAATCTATACGTACGTATAGACTAATGCCACGTTTATCTATAAGAAAAAAATGGGGCGGGTATGATATTTTGAATGAATTTGTAAACGAGTGGCAGTTGTATGGGTATACTGATTAAGTACTGCCATAAATTCAGGACAAAGGTAGCACTTTTTTTGAAACCTGTAAAAAAAAGAAGGTTTTTTTTACCCGTTGTTCCATTTTACCCCATCTACAGGGATAATGCTGTTACTATTTTGTCTCTCCTTTTGGAGTCTTCCGTTCTCTTTTATTTTACGACACTTATATTTTACGCCGTTTATGGGGAGTGTAACGCTAAATTTCGTTTTGCATGTCGATTCGGTTGCTTTTATCGCGTCGCCGGTTCAATTCGTTCTTGTAGATTAATGACCTTCTGCTCTCCAGCGCGTTGGTTCCCGTCTGCTCGGTAAACAGGTCGTTCGCGATCACCGCCCAGGTGTATGCTTCCTCCATGTCGCCCTTCATCTCGTAGGCAAACGCGATGTTGCTGGCCGCTTTCGCTTTATCTACTTTGTTGGATTGGCTACGGAAATAGGTTTCCCATTTAGCTATGGCTTCCGGCCATTTGGATTCCCTGGCTAATGAGGCCCCCTTTCGCATCAGGGAGCTACCCGAAGTGTAGTACCACCTCTCTTGCCTCACCCAGTGAGGAGAAAAAACCTGGGACATCTTATCCGCGGCCTGTACTGCCAATATCTTCATGGCCTCTTCACGCGAGGGAATCATGGCGTCGCTGTAGACCCTGTTATCCTGGATGTCAAACCCTTCCCACCGCAGGCTATCTTCATAATGCACGGTGGGTATCTTCCCCTCCATTGTAGGCATGTAGACGCGCCAGGTAGAGTTTATCTTGGCCGTCAGCTCGCTGTAGGTATACCCCTGCTGCTTGAAGTGATCCCGTTTATCGGTCCGTATGATAAGCATGTCGAGGGATATCACCGCGTTGGCCCCGGTCTCTTCCCGTAGCCTGGACATCGTTTCTGGCATGAGGGGCTGCTCTATGAAAAAATGGTTGTCGCTCCTCAAGGGTTCGTTGTAATAGAACACCAGGTGGTAGTACTCCTCTTCATCCAGGAATTGAGTCAATGCCTCCGTGTAATAGATAGCCACGCTATCGGATGAAGCCTCAACCCGCTCCGCTTGGGAATGGCCGATGGGTATATGGTTATGCCCCACGTTATCGGGCTGTTGTACCACGTTGTTCACGACGACCAGTGAATGCACGTTGTCGGGCAGTGTTATTCGCGCCGGTTCATACGTTTCCACGGTTAAAACCTTGATTCCCGTGCAACCGCCCAGGATTCCTATTAAGCATACGATAGGTAGAAACAGGAAAACTTTTTTCATACGATTCAATAATCAATATTCGATTATCCGCTCCTATTAAGATATATAATATGCAAAATGGTTTAAAATCGCCCCCTTTTTTCATGAAATTGGGGTTAAAACCGCGCACATTTGCAAATAATGTGTATATTTGCGGACTGAAAAAGCAATTAATAATTCAAAAACGAACGAAATAGACGGAAATATGGTATTTAACATGATTGTGTTGGCGAAGCAGGTCCCCGATACGCGTAACGTGGGGAAGGATGCTATGAAAGCCGATGGTACAGTAAACAGGGCGGTGTTGCCCGCGATTTTCAACCCTGAGGATTTAAACGCGTTGGAGCAAGCGCTGGGTATCAAAGAGCGCTTTCCCGGTTCCACGATAACCATGTTGACCATGGGACCAAGCCGCGCGGCCGACATTTTGCGCGAAGGGTTGTTCCGTGGTGCCGATGATGGTGTTTTGTTGACCGACAGGGCGTTTGCCGGTGCCGATACGTTGGCCACCTCCTACGCTTTGTCGATGGCGATTCGCGAGATTGGCCAGTTTGACCTGATCATCGCGGGAAGGCAAGCCATCGACGGTGATACCGCGCAGGTGGGTCCCCAGGTGGCTGAAAAGTTGGGGATACCGCAGGTTACCTACACCGAGAGTATTGAAGAGATCAGTAAAGAGGGGATAACCGTGAAGCGCCGCCTCGATAACGGGGTAGAGATCGTGGAGGCACCCCTGCCGCTACTGGTTACCGTGAATGGAACCGCACGCCCGTGTCGCCCCCGAAACGCGAAGCTGTTGATGAAGTACAAGCACGCGAAGACGGCGACCGAACGTCAGGCAGAGCAGTGCGACCGAGATGAACTCTACACCAAGCGGCCTTACCTGCTCCTCACCGAGTGGAGCGTAGAGGATGTCAAGGCCGATAAGGAGCAGTGTGGCCTCTCCGGTTCACCCACCAAGGTGAAGAAGATCGAGAGCGTGGTGTTCCAGGCCAAAGAGAGTAAGCGGCTTACCGATGACGATAACGAGATCGACGGGCTGATGAGGGAGCTGATAGAAAGTCATACCATAGGATAAAGAATCAAAGAATAAAACATGCATAATTTATTTGTCTATTTAGAGATTGAAGAGGGCGTCGTGGCCGATGTGAGCCTGGAGCTACTGACCAAAGGACGCTCGCTGGCCAACCAACTGGGATGCCGCCTCGAAGCGATAGCAGCCGGTGCCAAACTCGATGGCGTGGAGGAGCAGGTGTTCCCTTACGGGGTGGACGTGCTACACATGTTCAGGGACGAGCGACTCTCGCCCTATACCACGCTTCCGCACACCTCCATCGTGGTGGAGCTATTTAAGAAAGAGAAACCGACGATCTGCCTGATGGGCGCCACCATCGTGGGGCGCGACCTGGGTCCCCGTGTATCGTCTGCCCTGGGCAGCGGGCTCACGGCCGACTGCACGTCGCTGGAGATTGGCGACCACGAGGAGACCCGGACGGGTAAGTCGTACGAGAACCTGCTCTACCAGATACGCCCGGCGTTTGGCGGCAACATCATCGCCTGGATTATCAACCCCGATCACCGTCCGCAGATGGCTACGGTGCGCGAGGGTGTGATGAAGAAAGAGGTGTATGACCCGAACTACAAGGGAGAGGTGGTAGAACACACGGTGAGCGACTTCGTGAAAGAGGAGGACTTCGTGATCTCGATTATCGACCGCCATATCGAGCAGTCGAAGGTAAACATCAAGAACGCCCCCATCATTGTCGCCGGAGGCTACGGGGTAGGCTCGAGAGAGAACTTCCAACTGCTTTACCAGCTGGCCGACGTATTGGGTGCCGAGGTGGGTGCCTCCCGCGCGGCGGTCGATGCCGGCTTTTCAGAACATGAGCGACAGATCGGGCAGACAGGCGTGACGGTTCGCCCCAAGGTTTATATCGCTTGCGGTATATCGGGACAGATCCAGCATATCGCCGGGATGCAAGATAGCTCTATCATCATCTCGATTAATAGCGATCCCGCTGCACCCATCAACGCCATTGCCGACTACGTGATTACCGGCGAGGTGGAGAGCGTGATTCCCAAAATGATCAAGTATTACAAAAAGAACACGAAATAAAAGAATATGGCCAATTTTTATACAGATACCCCACAACTTAAGCACCACCTACAACACCCGTTGATGAAGCGGATCGTGGAGCTGAAAGAGAGGAACTTCGCGGATAGCGAGAAGTACGATTACGCGCCGTTTGATTTTGAAGACACCATGGACAGTTACCACAAGGTACTGGAAGTGGTGGGTGAGATATGTGGCGAGATTATTGATGCCAACGCCGAGCAGGTGGATCAGACCGGCCCCACGGTAAAGAATGGGCGGGTCACCTACGCCGAGGCGACGAAAGAGAACCTTGATGCGCTGAAAAAGGCAGAATTGTTGGGGATGGCGTTGAGCCGCAAGTACGGCGGGCTCAACTTCCCGATGGTTCCCTACATGATGAGCGCCGATATTGTGAGCCGTGCCGATGCGAGCTTCCAGAATATCTGGATGCTGCAGGAGTGCGGCGAAACCATCTACCAGTTCGCTACCGAAGAACAGAAAGACAAGTACCTTCCCCGCGTGGTGCAGGGCGAGACCATGTCGATGGACCTGACCGAGCCCGACGCGGGTTCGGACCTGCAGGCGGTGATGCTCAAGGCGACCTACAACGAGGAGGAGGACCAGTGGTACCTGAACGGGGTGAAACGCTTTATCACCAATGGTGACGCCGACATCCACCTGGTACTGGCCCGCTCGGAAGAGGGCACGAAAGACGCCCGCGGCCTGTCAATGTTCATCTACGACAAGAGAAATGGCGGTGTGAACGTCCGCCGTATTGAGAATAAGATGGGGATCAAGGGGGCACCCACCTGCGAGCTGGTGTACAAGAACGCGAAGGCAGAGCTGGTCGGCACCCGCCGCATGGGGTTGATCAAGTACGTGATGTCGCTCATGAACGGTGCCCGCTTGGGGATCATGGCCCAGTCGGTAGGTCTCTCCGAGGCGGCTACCCGCGAGGCCCACGCCTACGCGCTGGAGCGCCGCCAGTTTGGCAAGTCCATCATCGAGTTCCCGGCGGTCTACGAGATGCTGGCCAACATGCGGGCCAAGACCGATGCATCGCGTACGTTGCTATATGAAACCAGCCGTTTCGTGGACATGTACAAGACGCTGGAAGATATTAGTCGGGAGCGGAAGCTAACCCCCGAGGAGCGGACCGAGATGAAGTACTACTCCCGACTGGCCGACGCGTTCACCCCGCTTGGAAAAGGGATGAGCAGCGAGTATGCCAACGAGAACGCGTACGACGCCATCCAGGTGCACGGTGGCTCAGGTTTCATGAAGGACTACAAGTGCGAGCGGCTCTACCGCGATGCCCGCATCACCAATATTTACGAGGGAACCACGCAGCTGCAGGTTGTGGCGGCCATTCGCCACGTTACCACCGGTACTTACCTGCAACGGATCAAGGAGTACGAAGCGATGTCGGTGGCACCCGAGCTGGGGGCCTTGAAGGGCACCCTTGCAGCGATGACGGGGATCTACGAGAAGTTGGTCGAACAGGTCACCTCACCCAAGGATGAGGAGTACCTCGACTTCCATGCCCGTCGCATGGTTGAGAGCGCCGGACACATCATCGTGGGACACCTCCTGCTGCAGGATGCGACCGTGAACCCCGATCTCTTCCGCCGCAGTGCCGAGGTATACATCCACCACGGCCAGATCGAGGTGGAGAAGAACTACCGGTTCGTCGAGCACTCTTCCATCGAGGCTTTGGCTTATTACCGGGGGTGAGTTTTCTTACAAAATTTTGCCGAGCGCTTCCAGGTTCCCCGGGGAGTTGGCCTGTTTTCCCTCCGGCGTGTAGAGCGAGGCGATGCGGTCGGCGTATACCTCGTACACCTTGTGCTTCACGATCTTCATCGTGGAGTTCACCAGCCCGTTCTGCTCGGAGAAAGGCTCCTCTATCACGGCAAAGGCCGATGGGATCCAGCGATGGGGGAAGAGCGCTTCGTGCTTGCCTCCCTTTAAGTACTCATTTAGCTCGTTTTCTATCAGTTGTGCCGCTTGTTCAGGGGTAGCTTTCAGTTTTTTCAGCTCCGCGGCGTTAGGTACGATCAGCGCCGTCGTGTAGGGACTTTGGTTATTGTAGAGGACGCACTGGTCGATAATCGCCGATGTTGAGATGATGGACTCTTCGATCCCCTCGGGGGAGAACTTCTCACCGTCGTCGCTGATGAGCAGCGACTTGGTGCGCCCCAACACGTAGAGGTACCCGTCTTCATCGATATAGCCCATATCGCCCGTCCGGAGCCAACCGTCGACAATGGTCTCGGCGGTAGCCTCGGGGTTTTTCCAGTATCCCTTCATCACGTTTCCACCGCGGATGATGATTTCACCCTTCTCGCCCGTGGGCACCTCCTGCAGGTCATCGTCCACGATCTTGATATCCATGCGGGGCATCGGCTTGCCCGAAGAGCCCAGCTTGTGCTCGTGCTGGCTGTTGGCCGAGATGATGGGCGTGGCTTCTGACAGGCCGTATCCTTGGTACATTGGGATACCGATCGCGTAGAAGAAACGCTGCAACTCGATGTCGAGCAGCGCACCCCCACCGATGAAGTAGACCATGTTACTGGCAAACGACTCCCGGATCTTCGAGAAGATCAGCTTATCGTAGAGGGCCAACATGAGTCGTCCCTTACCTCCCTTGTTATGCCCCTCCTTGTTGTAGGCGTACGCCGTTTTGAGGGCCCGCTTGAACAGCGTGCTGGTGAACTTCCCCTTCTTCTCGATCCCTGCCTCGATGTTCTTCCGGAAGTTGGAGGCCAGTGCGGGTACGCTCAATAATACGTGCGGGTTGATGGCCTTCAGGCTCTTAGGCACGTTTCTCAACACCTCGATGGGTGATTTGCCCATGATGACGGAGGCGATGGAAGCACCCGACTTCATGAAGGCATAGATGCCCGCGGTGTGGCCAAACGAGTGGTCCCAAGGCAATAACAGGAGCGTTCGGTAGTTCGACGGCAAGCCCCGGAGGTGGTCAATGGCCTGCTCCACGTTGAAAACGTAATTCCAGTGCGTGAGCATGATCCCCTTGGGGTTCGCCGTGGTACCGGAAGTGTAGGATATGTTTGCCAACGAATCGGGCTTTACACCCTCCATCCGTTCCTGCAAGGCGGCGGGATTGCTCTCTAAAAGCTTTATCCCCTCTGCCAAGACCGATTCAAACTGCAGCTCATCCGCCTCCAATTTCTCCTCCGGGTCTAATAGGATGTAACGTTTCACGTGGGTAAACGAATGTTTCATGGGACGCAGTTTGGCTATCTGTTGGTCGGAAGCCAAGACGGCTACGCACTCCGAGTGGTTGATGCGGAAGCCAAGCTCTTGCTCGGTATTCAATTTCACAGATAGGGGGACGCAGACTGCACCGGCATGCAGGATGCCCAGCTCGCCGATTACCCAGTAGTTTTTCCCCTCGGAGATCAGTGCAACGCTATCGCCTGCCTTGATCCCCAGCGCGATGAGGCCTGCCGCGAACTGCTTCGCTTTTTCTTGAACCTCCTTATAGGTCAAGTGGGTGTACTCACTTTCCTTCCTCGCTTCGTACAGGTAGGGACGGTCCCCGAATTTTTCAACGGACTCGTTCAGAAAGTCCAAAAGTGTTCTCTTTTCCATATGATTATTTTTTTGATTATTTACTGACAATTGCGTCGGACTCATATGACTTGTTGTTCCATATCGATGATTAGTTATTATTGATTTTATTTGGGTGAATTGCCACGTTTGAAGTTATCAGTCCAATATTACAACTGATTAATTCCCCGGCTTGAAGAGCAGTTCCAGCTTTGGTCGTGGTCGCATCTTGCCTGAAAACATATCCCGCATCCAAATCATACCCGCTTCCACCCCCATGGTGGGATTAAACCAATGCTCCACGGTTCCACCGTAATAGGGGCTGTTCATGATGGGCATCATGCCGCGCATGATCGAAGCGCCCGGCATCTCGTTACGTTGCCTTACCGGCATGCCTCCGTAGGCGTTCAGGTACCAGTCGTCCGTGAGGCGATAGCGGCCGTGCAGGTCCAGCAATAGGGCCGATTGATTCACGCTAAACGGGTTCGCGGCACTTTTGAGGTACGTGAGCCCTCCATCCACCGATAAGTTGGGGGTCACCCTGTAGTCTGCGCTTATCCCGCTGTTCCAGTAGGGGAGTGAACCAAAATTGGAGTTATACCCACCGCTCACCCCCACGCTTAACCCCGAGGAGAGCGCGTAATTGGCTCCCCCGCTTACGATGTAGTAGTTCGCTTTGCCGAAGAAGGGTGTCTCTATCAAGCCCAGGGTAGCAGATGAGTAGAGTTGAAGTCGGGGGGTAGGCATCATGGAGGCAATGGCGGTACGGCTTTTCGAAAGGATGAAATCGGAGCCAACGCCATCCCAGTAGATAGGCGGGAACTTGCTTTCTTTGCTATATTGTGTCGATAGTGTAATGCGTTTGTAGGGTGTGAACCTTGGCTGTAGGCTCTCCATGGGGTTCAAGGGCATCAGCCTGGAAGGTAGCGGCTTGGTTTTGGATAGTGTAGAATCGGTTTTGATGCGACCGGGTGCTTCGAACTTAAGGGAATCTCGTTTAACGGAAAATTCCTGAGCCACGCCTTTCGCGCTCAACCAAAGAAGGGAAATTATAAGGAGCCAATAATACCGCTTCATAAACATGGGAAATCACGCGTGATTGCTGTTACAAAACAAAGATAATAAAACTTTTCTGTAATAATAGGTGTTGCATCTGAAAATCAGCGGGACCCATACAGCTCTTTTTACGATGCAGTGTAGATATGAGTGTGGAATTAAGTGTAGATTTAACAGTTTCGGTTTGGCTATTCCCCCAATTATATCTTTCTTTGCTTACAAGAAAATGTCAAACGCTTAAAATTAATTGCCTATACGTCCTCTTTACTCCACTTAAATAAACATACTTAAGCAGTAAAGCGATGGATACTTTTCACACGATGACCGATGAGGAGTTGGTTGTCATGTATGTTAACGGCAATAACGAGGCGTTTGATGAACTGTTGACAAGGCACCAGCACTCCCTCTACTCCTATATCCTCTACACCGTACGCGATAATGGCCTCGCGGAGGATATTTTCCAGGACACCTTTATGAAGGCTATCATCACCATTCAACAAGGCAAGTATACCGAGTCCGGCAAATTCAAGGCGTGGATCAACCGCATCGCGCGGAACTTGATCATCGACCATTTTCGGCAGAAAAAGAGTGAGAACACTGTTTCCAACGACGCTTACGAGGTAGACCTCTTCAATAACCCCTCGTTGTGCGATGAGACGGTAGAAACGAAGATGGTGCGAACGCAGGTGCTGAATGATGTGCGGATGCTGGTGAGCTGTTTGCCCGATAACCAGAAGGAGGTGGTGGAGATGCGATACTATAAGGGCTTAAGCTTTAAGGAGATTGCCGATGTTACCGGGGTGAGCATCAACACCGCGCTGGGACGGATGCGGTACGCGATCCTCAATATGCGGAAAATGGCGACCGATCATCAGATCGTGTTAACGATTAATTGACATCACGTTCAGACGTATCTTATTTTGGTATTTGGGTAATAGAAGGCGTTCGAATTGATCGGAGGCAATTGGAGTTTGTGGGATGTGCATGAAAACCCATGGAAGAGTAATTGTAAGGTAGTGAACCCAACCGGTAGCGCGCCCCACGGTGGTTTAGCGCATAAAAAAAGCCCCGATATCGGGGCTTTTTTATAGGGAAGGAGTTCAAATCGTTTCATACAGTCTCCCGTGCGTGGTCCGGCATCACGTTCAACGCTTTTGCGAGCGCTTCAAAAACAGTAGGGATGTAGAGTCCGGCGTTTTAAGCCTTCTCTCTTCCTACTAAGCCTGATACTTCAGAATACGGATACTCCAAAAAACATCTAGAACAGTGTTTGAGGCTGTTGAAGCTGTCCTTAGAAGTCATTGTATACCGTCTAATTCGATAACATATAAATCGTCTGATATCAACTTTTTCCGGACTTTGAAGTAGAACCCAATCGTACGTACGAATACCTACTCTTGCATTCCTCGGCTTAGACAATCATACCATCAGCCCTTTCCTTTCTGTATGAGAGGAAAATAGTTTTTCACGAGTGGGTTGGGTTTTCCGCGAATGGAAAGGCCTTCCACGGGTGAAAAAATCCTTCCACGAATGGAAGAACGCAGATGTCGTAGGAAAATCTATTCTTGAAGCCTGGTGTCCATCCAATCCGGGTGTCTATCCAAACCGGGTGTTTTTCCAATCCGGATATTCGTCCAAACCGGGTGTCCATCCTGCTCCCTGCGTTTACAAACTCTCTTGCTAGTTCCGGGTGAGCCGACCCCCCGGTGGTGGGTTGCCGTTCACGTGAAACGTTGCGCGAAAGCAGTCACGAATTCTTCCCTTGCGCGTAGAGCGATCACATGCGGGGTGATGCTCTTCTGATCCTGTACAAAATGTCAATGAACTCCTAATGTTTTCTCTCGAACTTGTGTTTACAAATATAACATCCCAACCACAGGTTTTGCAAATAAATTAGCCTGTTTTTATCAACAACTACTTAACAATTTCTTAACATGTTTTTGGCACGTTTTCAACACGTTCTTAACAAGTTCTTAACAGGTTCTTAACAATCCTCTTTGAATTGTCAAACCATACCCGGTTTTTTCATGCCACACTCATCTAATTGAAGAAAAATATTTATATTTGTCCATGTAATAGTTACGATAATATACAGATATAAGCATGGGTGTAAATATGGAAAAGAGAGAGATAGGAACTACCGGGATGAAGGTAACCCCGTTGACTTTTGGTGCCTCCTCCCTAGGGGGTGTTTTCCGTTCGTTCAAAGAAGAGGAGGGGATTAAAGCGGTTCATACCGCCCTGGATAGGGGGATAAACTTTATCGATGTTTCGCCCTATTACGGTCATCTTAAGGCCGAGCAGGTACTGGGAAAAGCGCTTAAGGGCGTAGAAAGGGAGCGCTATTACCTCTCTACCAAGGTGGGTCGTTACGGTAAGGATGGGGTGAATCTTTGGGATTACTCGGCGAAAAGGGTTGTTGAGAGCGTCTACGAAAGCATGGAGAGGTTGAATATCGATTACATCGACCTGATCAGCGTGCATGACATCGAGTTTGCCGACCTGGATCTCGTTTGCCGGGAGACGCTTCCCGCTTTGGTGGAGTTGCGCGATAAGGGAGTCGTACATCACGTGGGGATTACCAACCTCACGTTGCGCCACTTCGTCTACGTGATAGAAAACGTGCCCCCCGGTACGGTGGAGACTGTTCTATCTTTCTGTCATTACACGCTGAATGATGATTCGCTGGTAGATTACCTCGACTTTTTCGAAAAGAATGGTGTGGGCGTTATCAACGCCTCTCCCTTTGCAATGGGATTGCTTACCGAGAGGGGAACTCCCGACTGGCACCCTGCTCCCGAGCCGTTAAAGGCCTTGTGCCGGAAGGCTGCCGACTACTGCAAGGGCAAGGGACAGCGCATCGAGAAATTGGCGATTCAGTATTCCGTTTCAAACCCCCGGATCGCCACCACCCTCTTTAGCACCACCCGGGTATCATCGGTAGTGGATAACCTGCGGTGGGCAAGCGAACCTATAGACGAGCAGTTACTGCATGAAATAAGGGAGATATTAAAGCCCAGATGGCGAGATACATGGTTAAATAGTTGAAGCGATACGACGTGAGCATGATTCCCCGAGGAGATCATAGAGGTGTGTGGTTGAATTGTTGAAATGATACCCGGTGATTTATTCTTGATGTTTATCTTGGCCTGGTATCAACACGTTGGGTTATAGATTGGGAGCGTTAAAGAAAGAAAAATGAATAACTTGATGAGGTCGCTACTCATTTCCGGCATTAGGCAGGTGGGATTGATAGAAGAAAAAGTTCCTGTACCTCAAGATGGTGAGGTCCTGTTGAAAATCAATTACGTTGGTTTTTGTGGGTCCGATTTGAACACCTTCCTGGGCAAGAACCCGATGGTGAAGATGCCGGTCATCCCCGGGCACGAGATTAGCGCCACCGTGGCAAAGGTCACCCCTTCAGTTCCTGCAACCATCAGGGAGGGAATGGCTTGCACCGTGAACCCCTACACCAGTTGCGGTGGGTGTACCTCATGCCGTAACGGCCGCGTGAACGCTTGCCGCTTTAATCAAACCCTGGGCGTGCAACGCGATGGGGCCATGCGCGACTACATGGTAGTCCCGTGGAATAAAGTGATTGTGGATGAGGCCATTTCAAGTCGAGACCTCGCCCTGGTCGAGCCGTTAAGTATCGGCTTCCACGCCGTCAGTAGAGCCCGTGTAA
>JGI24709J26583_10000567_pt1 | contig 31795 bp, 21 predicted proteins | sample BioPla2DNA1_FD_26583 | JGI IMG/M metagenome (IMG submission 26583) | reverse complement strand
GGAACGACCAGCAATCGCTGTATTCTGTTTAACGAAAAAGGCGAAGTGTGTTCTGTTGCACAAAAAGAATTTACACAGATATTCCCGAAGCCGGGCTGGGTAGAGCATGACGCGAACGAAATCTGGTCCACGCAATTGGGAGTTGCCGTCGAAGCGATGAGCAAAGTCAACGCTACAGCGGATGACATTGCGGCCATCGGTATCACCAACCAGCGCGAAACAACCATTCTTTGGGACAAAAATACCGGAGAACCGGTCTATCACGCGATCGTTTGGCAGTGCCGCCGTACATCGGGAACATGCGACGAGCTGAAGGATAAAGGCTATGTAGACAAATTCAGATACAAGACGGGTCTTGTAATCGATGCCTATTTCAGCGGCACGAAGATTAAATGGATTTTGGATAATGTTCCGGGTGTTAGAGAGCGCGCTGAAAAAGGAGATATCCTTTTCGGCACGGTCGACACGTGGTTGATTTGGAAGTTGACGAAAGGCAAAGTCCACGTCACCGATTATTCCAACGCGTCGAGAACGTTGCTTTTCAACATCAATGATCTCAAATGGGATGAGGAGATCCTTGAGATCTTGAATATTCCCAAACAGATCCTGCCTGAAGCGAAACCCTCAAGTTGTGTGTACGGAGAGGCGGACCCGTCGTTCTTGGGCGGACCGATTAAAATCGGCGGCGCCGCAGGCGACCAGCAAGCCGCTCTCTTCGGACAAGCGTGTTTCACACCCGGTGAGGCGAAGAATACTTATGGAACAGGTTGTTTCATGCTGATGAACACGGGCGAAAAGCCGGTCTTCAGCAACAACGGTCTTGTGACCACGATCGCTTGGGGATACGACGGCAAAGTCAGTTACGCGCTTGAAGGCTCTATTTTCATTGCCGGCGCCGCGATCCAGTGGCTCCGCGATGAGATGCGCCTGATCGACGCGTCTCCGGATTCCGAGTTTATTGCCGCACAGGTACCTGACACCAACGGCTGCTATGTCGTGCCGGCGTTTACGGGGCTTGGCGCGCCATACTGGGATCAATACGCCCGTGGCACTGTGGTTGGAATAACACGCGGTGTCAATAAGAAGCATTTCATACGTGCGACGCTCGAATCTCTCGGTTATCTCACCAATGACGTGCTGGAAGCCATGCAGGAAGATTCGAAGATCAAACTTTCCGCTCTCAAAGTTGACGGCGGTGCTTCGATGAATAACTTCCTGATGCAGTTCCAGTCCGACATTATCGGTGCGCCCGTTCATCGTCCTGCTTGCATTGAGACGACCGCGATGGGTGCCTCGTATCTCGCCGGCTTGGCGGTAGGTTTCTGGGAGAGCACCGAAGACGTCAAAAAGAACTGGGAAATCTCTCGTGTATTCGAACCGGAGATGGATGAGGCAGACCGGAACGCGCGCCTCAAAGGCTGGAAGAAGGCCGTGAAGTGCTCGTTCGGCTGGGCGAAGGAAGATTAAGCGCGAGCTTGTCTTTCTATAGAGTGAAGAGGTCATGCGTTTGACCTGTGTAAAGATATGAGGCAGGTCATCGCATCAACCATGAATGAAGAGGAGAGTTTTATATGTTAGACATTTTTGTAGCCGAAGTAATCGGTACATTTATGCTTATTCTACTCGGCGACGGCGTAGTCGCGAACGTATCGCTTAATAAGTCGGGCATGAAAGGCGCCGGCTCGATCCAGATTACCTTTGCATGGGGTCTTGCCGTGCTACTTCCGGCGTTTATTGTCGGAAAAGCCTCAGGAGCGCATCTCAACCCTGCGTTGTCGATCGCGCTAGCCGTCGATGGGAGTATATCATGGAGTCAGCTTCCTGCCTATATCGCCGGAGAATTTGTCGGAGCATTCCTCGGTGCTGTTCTGGTATACATGCTGTATAAGAAGCAGTTTGATGCCACAGAGGACGTCGCCACACAAAGAGGTGTTTTCTGCACATCGCCGTCGATTCGCAGCACAGGGTATAACCTGTTGAGCGAAATTGTAGGAACGTTTGTACTGGTCTTCGCCATCAAAGGAATCGGCCAAGTTGTCGGTTGCGCTGCTGGCGTGGATAAACTTCTGGTATTCGGCATCATCGTATCCATCGGTATGTCGCTGGGCGGCCTGACCGGCTACGCCATTAACCCGGCACGTGACTTAGGCCCAAGGATTGCCTACGCGGTTCTTCCGTTCAAAAAGAAAGATCCTGACTGGGGCTACAGCTGGGTTCCCGTCGTGGGTCCGATCATTGGGGCGGTAATCGCGGTCCTACTCTATCAGGCGCTGCTCGCATTGCCTGCGTTCGCCTAAACCATCGGCTTTCCTGCTGTGGCTTGAGGAAAACCGTAACAGCGGCAGTCTAGGCTTAACGTCTTAGCTGTCGCCATAACGTCCACTTCATAAAAGAGACTGTCTTCCAGCGAGGCAGTCTCTTTTTTGTAAAGAGCTTATCCTCAACATATTCTGGCGCTCCTATATTGGAAGTAGCATTCTAGTTGCGTTGCGGCTCGTATTTTGTAAAGAGGCGCTTATGACACGTTCCGGTGTTTTAATCCATTTTTAAAAATAACGCGTTTTAGACCTAAAGGGGAACGTACGTTAACTTTGAGATAGGGTCACTATGATAAAATACGAACCATGATATCCGATATTGTCGTTTACGGAGCACGTGAACATAACCTTAAAAATATTAATCTCCGCATCCCTCGCAACCGATTGATTGTGTTGACCGGCATATCCGGTTCAGGTAAATCATCGCTCGCTTTTGACACTATTTACGCGGAAGGCCAGCGCCGCTACGTCGAGTCGCTGTCATCTTACGCGCGTCAGTTCCTCGGACAGGTCAGAAAACCGGATGTAGATCGCATCGACGGTCTATCGCCTGCGATTGCTATCGACCAGAAGTCAACCAGCCAGAATCCTCGATCGACGGTCGGAACAACGACCGAGATTTATGATTTTTTGCGATTACTTTATGCGCGCGCAGGAACTCCGCATTGTCCTTCCTGTGGACGTGTTATCGAGAAACAGTCGGTTGACCAAATTGCCGATGCCGTATTGGCGTGGCCTGAAGGTACGAGGATCATCATTTATTCACCGGTGGTTCGTGATCGAAAAGGCAGTTATGCAAAACTCCTGTCACAGCTTCGTCAGCAAGGGTATGTACGTGTGCGCATTAACGGCGAAACATACATCTTGGGAGAGGAACCGGCGCTTGAACCTAAGAAACGTCATACGATTGAAGTCGTGGTAGATCGGTTAATTCGACGCGATGATATCAGAAATCGTCTCGTCGATTCTCTCGAAACGGCACTTGAGCTCGGCTCCGATATTGTGCTCTTGCGTTTCGAACTTCCCGCAAATGAGGTTGAATTGAAATCTGAAGCAACCGAACAGCTTTTTTCGCAGAAGTTTGCCTGTCCGGACTGCGGCATCAGTATCGGAGAAATGTCGCCTCGTCTTTTCAGTTTCAACAATCCTTACGGCGCCTGCCCGGAATGTACGGGGCTGGGTGTTTTTTCCCGTTTTTCTTCCGATTTGGTGGTAGAGAATCCCGATCGATCCATCATGGATGGAGCCATTACGATCATGGGATTTAAGCTTGCCGATGAGACGAGTTGGATGCATTGTCACGTTCAGGCATTGGCAGAAAAATACGGGTTTTCTATGGATACTCCATGGCGCGATCTCCCCGAAAAAATTCACCGAATAATACTTTACGGAAACAACGGCGAAGAGATCATCGTCGATACCAGCAAGACGAGATACAACAAAGGCAAACCTTACCACACTACGTGGGAAGGTATTATGAATACGCTCGATCGACGTTATCGTGAGACAACCTCTCAAGAAGTTCGTGATTACTATAATCGTTACATGGAGATCACGCCGTGCCCATCCTGTGGCGGTGCGCGTCTTCGTCCGGAAGCTCTCGCTGTAACGATCGGCGGACTCAATATCAATGAGTTAACGCATCATTCGATCAAGGACATCCGAGCGTTTTTCGATGAGTTACACCTGACGGGCGAAAAAGGGGAGATTGCGGCTCCTATTTGCCGTGAGATTAAGGCGCGATTGACATTCATGTTGAACGTCGGACTGGATTACTTGACGCTTGCCCGTGCTTCGGCGACGCTTTCCGGAGGAGAATCTCAGCGCATCCGTCTTGCCACACAGATCGGCTCGGGCTTGACCGGCGTTCTTTATGTGCTTGATGAACCTAGTATCGGATTGCATCAACGAGACAATGTTCAGCTTCTGGCGACGTTGAAGAACCTTCGCGATCTGGGGAACACCGTCATGGTAGTGGAACATGATGAAGAAACGATCTGGGAAGCTGATCACGTCATCGATATCGGTCCGGGCGCCGGCATTCACGGCGGCACTATTGTCGCACAGGGGCGACCCGATGACATCGCAGCATCAGAACTATCAATCACGGGAAGCTACCTTACTGGACGACAGTTTATATCCGTTCCTGAAACACGCAGGCCTGCCGATCAGGGCTTCCTGAAGGTCTACGGCGCACAAGAGAACAATCTTAAATCTATCGATGTTGCTGTCCCGCTCGGACTAATGACGTGCGTTACCGGTGTTTCCGGATCGGGCAAAAGTTCGCTGGTAAACAACATTATTCTTAAAAAACTGGAAGGAGATCTGAATCGAGCTCGGCGAGCAGTAGGACGCTTTGACCGCATTGAGGGTGTTGACCTCTTGGACAAAGTAATCGCGATTGACCAGACGCCGATCGGGCGAACACCGCGCTCCAATCCTGCTACGTATACAGGGACGTTTGATCACATTAGAAAGCTGTTTGCACAGATGCCTGCGGCAAAAGCGCGCGGTTATAAACCGGGGCGATTCAGTTTCAACGTAAAAGGCGGTCGCTGCGAGGCGTGCATGGGTAATGGCGTTAATAAAATTGAAATGCATTTTCTGCCGGATGTTTATGTTAAATGTGATGTCTGCCAAGGAAGCCGATTCAATCGTGAGACGCTGGAGGTGCGCTACAAAGGGAAGAACATTGGCGATGTGCTCGATATGACGGTGAGTCAGGCGCTTCAATTTTTCGAGAACATCCCTTCGATCGCTCACAAGTTGCAAACGCTTGACGATGTCGGCCTCGGATACATAAAGCTGGGGCAGCCGTCAACAGAGCTTTCCGGCGGCGAAGCGCAGCGCGTTAAATTAGCAACAGAATTGTCACGACGAAGTACGGGACGGACATTGCTTATTCTCGATGAACCGACAACCGGTTTGCACACGGCAGATATCCACCGACTTGTCAATATTTTGCAGAGGTTGGTCTCTTTAGGCAATACCATCCTCGTTATAGAACATAACCTCGACGTCATTAAAACGGCCGATTACATCATTGACCTCGGTCCTGAAGGAGGCGATGGAGGCGGACAAGTGGTTGCATGTGGAACACCAGAGGAGGTTGCCGAAGTACCGTCATCATATACCGGCCACTATCTCAAGTCGATCTTGTTCCGTGACAAACAGCGAAGTGACCGTCGAACGCTCGCATCGTCGGATACATCGAAAATATCAAGCGACATTGATGCGGTTTGGTGAACGTAAAGGGCAGAAAAGATAGAGATATACTCTATTTCAGTCTTTTTGGTCTTTTTTCAGTCTTTTTAGCTGTTATTTTTGTGAAAAGGCGGTTCTTGTGTATTTTAAACGATTTGCCTATTATTTACACAGGAGACGCAATGGAAACAGGATGGATCAATCATGAGTAAGTGTTCAATCTGCCATAAAAACGAGGCGGTCGTATTTACGACACGCTACGTTGACGGAGAGCCGCGAATGGAAGGTTTGTGTCTCCGATGCGCCTATGATTCGGAATTACCCGGCATCGAACAAATATTAGAGCAGTCCGGCATAACGGAAGAAAATATCGACGATGTAACGGCTCGTATGAATGATGTGCTTGCAGGCATGTCTCATCACAGTCCCCAGGAACTTTTGAAATCGCTTTTGTCCGGTAAGTTTCCCGGAATGGAAGACCAAAGTGATGATGAAGATGACGACGAGACCGATGGCGGCGCATCTTCTCAGGACGATGATAAGGACGACGAAACAAGGCCTCAAGTTAAACGTAATGATCGGCCGACACTTCGTCCGCATGCGTCGATCGGCGAATTGCTTCCTGCCAACATCGGTGGCCAATCTGAAAAAATAGCCAAACCGGGGGACAATGAGCAGACATCGTCGAAAGATCGACGGAAACGACGCCGACTTAAGTTTTTGGAGCAATATGCGATCAACCTGACTGAAGAAGCCCGCGAAGGTCGGATTGACCGGATCATCGGGCGAGAAGATGAGCTTTCGCGGACGATTCAAATCCTAAATCGCCGAACAAAAAACAATCCTGCACTGGTAGGTGAAGCCGGTGTCGGAAAGTCAGCGATCGCGGAAGGACTTGCAGTTAAATTGGTTCTTGGTGAAGTGCCAGCGAAGCTGATGGATCAGGAACTTTATTTGCTGGATATGACAGCAATGGTGGCCGGCACACAGTTCCGAGGTCAGTTTGAGGCGCGGATGAAAGGCGTTGTGGAAGATGTTAAGCGCGCCGGCAACGTGATTCTTGTGATTGATGAACTCCACAATATCATGGGCGCCGGAGACGCTGAGGGCGCGATGAATGCCGCTAATATATTGAAGCCAGCACTAGCACGAGGTGAACTTCGCGTAATCGGATCAACCACGTTGGATGAGTATCGCCGCTTTGTCGAAAAAGATTCTGCTCTGGAACGTCGCTTCCAGAAAGTGCTGATCGAGGAACCTGACGACGAACTCACGCTGAGGATTCTCCAAGGTATCAAAGACTACTATGAACAGCACCACCACGTCGTTTATCCGAACCCTGTCTTGGAGACGGCGGTTCGGCTGTCAAGCCGTTATATCACGGATCGCTACCAGCCTGACAAAGCGATTGACCTGATCGACGAGGCCGGATCACAACAGAATCTGGATTCGCCGTGTCTTGTGATGTTAAAAAAATTGACCCTCAGGCGTGAAGAACTCGAAATTGAACGAGAGGATAACGAAAAAGCGATCGCAGAATGTAAATCTGAAGAGGCATCGCTGAAACTATATGAAACGCAGGCACAAGTGCGTTCCGAATTGATGCGCTTGGATGACAAAATTGAAGAAGTGAGCGCAAATTGCCAACCTGTCGAAATTACCGAGCAAAATATCGCTGCGGTAGTGGAAATGTGGACAGGCATTCCGGTACGCAAAATTACTGCATCGGAGACGGATCGTCTGATCAATCTTGAAGAACGACTCCACCAGCGTGTTATCGGCCAAGAAGAAGCGGTTGGCGCGCTCGCGCGCGCGGTGCGCCGGTCTAGAGCCGGTTTCGCGAAAAAGGATAAGCCGCCTTCGTTCCTATTCGTAGGGCCAACAGGTGTCGGCAAAACGGAATTGGTCAAAGCGCTCGCTGAAGTGTTGTTTGATTCGGATGAGCATCTTATTCGACTCGACATGTCGGAGTATATGGAATCACATACGGTGAGCAAGTTGATTGGCGCTCCACCGGGCTACATCGGCTACAATGAGGGCGGTCAGCTGACGGAAAAAATAAGGCGTCGTCCTTACAGTGTCGTTCTTTTCGACGAAATCGAGAAGGCGCACGCTGATGTTTATAATATGCTGCTTCAAATCCTTGATGACGGGCGGCTGACGGATGGGCATGGACGTGTCGTAAGTTTCAAGAACGCGATCATCGTCATGACAAGCAACGCCGGCACGACACTGAAAGCAGGCACGATTGGTTTTGGCTCACATAAACGTGAAGCGATGGAAGACCGTGTAGACACGGTACTACGCGATCTTTTCCGACCGGAATTTTTGAACCGTATCGATGAAATAGTCATCTTCCATGAACTCACGCACGACGAAATCCGAGACATCGTGGATCTTATGTTGAAAGAACCTGCAGCTGATCTTGAGCGCCGAGGCATTGCTCTTCGTGTCACAGAGGCGGCTCGGGAGCGTCTTGCCGAGTTGGGTTATGATCCGAAATTCGGAGCGCGTCCGCTCCGACGAACTATACAACGCCGGATCGAAGATACACTGGCCGATCTCTGGCTAGGCGACTATCTTAAATCGGCTGTTGAAGTCACCATTGATGTGGCAGCGAAAGGAAGCGCGCCGCGCGATAAGACCGATCGCAGTATGACCGATGATGGCGGAGACTTTTGTTTTACATGGACGCCTTGAAAGCAGACATCAACGTTCAACCGTTATTGTGTGACAAATGACTCGTTTTGTTACCGTACATCTTCGTGTCATAAAAATATGCGGTAAATGCTTTTTCAGAGGATGCTCATTAGGCAATGCTTAAATGCCTAGATATTGTGAATATGTGAATAATAGCCACTCTGTTGCGTCATGTGACATTAAGTATAGGATGAAGGGGGAATAAGTCTTTGATGCTTAAAAAACGAAGCGTACTCAAACGTAATGCGCGGATGCACCTTACGGGGAAATACGGCACCGCGCTTCTCGTGGCGGTGATCGCCTCTCTGATCCAGAATGCGCTCTCGATCGCGCGTTCCGCAGTAATCAATTGGATACCATCGCTCAAACTCTTTTCCTCGTTCCCTGATATCATGACGACGGAGGCGGTGACACGTCTGGATTTCGACAGTTGGGTTGCTGCTTTTAGAGCGCTAATCGATAAAATCGGCGCCAACGCGCGATTTTATATATTCTTCTTTGTGATCAGTTTTCTTATTGAGTTCCTTTTCTCGCTTTTGATTTCTAACGTGATTGTCTGCGGCATGCAGCGATGGTTCCTACGTGCCGATTATCCGCAATGGACACCAACGATCGGCATGATGTTTACGCCGTTTTCGTCCGGTCAGTATAGGCCGGTGGTCGTCGGAATGTTCTGGAAGAATTTTTGGATTTTCCTTTGGTCACTTCCGCAGTTTGTGTTCGCTTTTTTCCTATCTGCTCCGACGTTACTGTTGATTTATCACGTTTTGATGTCAGGTTCTGCCATCACGCCGGGATTCATTCGACGCGTGGCATCTCTCTATGGTCTGCCTGAATTTTTCTTCCAATGGCCGTGGCTTGTCTCGATGTTAGTATTGCTTCTGGTATCGGTTATTGCGTTAATCAACCGAGCATACCGGTACCGAATGACTGAAATCATTCTTGCGGACAATCCGTCAATCGGTATGCGCAGGGCGCTTGATTTATCAAAAAAAATGACGAAACGTTTCGTCTGGAAAATGTTCTTCCTTGATGTTTCATTTATTGGATGGGCAATTTTGTGCATGCTTTTCTATTTTGTTTCGTGGTTGGGATTTCTTTTGCTTATGCCGTACTATACGGCAACATGGATCGAAGCGTACCGGGAACTCCGTGATGAGGCGGTGCGCCGCGGAGAAGTAACAATGGAAGAACTTGGATATCGCCGAATTGAACCCGCGAAGGTAGACGCGGACGCATTTTTTACATCATGATGTTTTTTTTGGATGCACAACCGTCACTTATTTCAACCGCATTTCGCGTTCTCTTCACGGTATTGGCGGTACTATCGGTTGGCGCTGTCGTTTTGACCATTGGTCATCGATTTTTAAAGCGCCGTGTACAAATGTCGATGCAACAGCATAGCGACACACTGGTTGGTCAAAAAGCGATGGTTGTTGAAGATTTGAGACCAAGAGGCATCGGGTCCATTCGTGCCATGCTGACCCCGGAAGAAGAGGCGGCGCGTTCTATGAAACGCGAGCAGGCAGATGATCCCTTGAAGATATTTCCCGCAGTGGCTGATCAATATATTTCTAAAGGAAGAATCGTGCGCGTCACGGGAGGTGACCGCACTATGTACCGGGTACGGCCTATTCGGTGGTAAAAAGCGAGGTTTGCGATGCTAAAGTTTGACGACCAGATGACGCGTGATTTTATTGCGCTCCATGAATTTGATGCGATTTCCGGACAGTTAAAAGTGGCTTGCCGTGAGCTGGATCAACGAACGTGTCCCGGCAGCGATTACACCGGCTGGCTTGATCTTCCAAATCGTGATAATCAAGAAGAATTGATCCGTGTTCAGGAATGTGCACAACGACTTCGAGAAGAAATAGACTACCTTGTTGTGATCGGTATAGGCGGCTCTTATCTAGGAGCGCGCGCTATCATTGAGGCGCTGTCTCATCATTTTGATGCCCATCTTTCGGAAGATCAACGTTCAGGCCCGAAGATTGTTTTTGCCGGTCACCAGCTGAGTTCTGACTACCTTTATGATCTAATAGAGCTTCTTCGTGGTAAACGTGTTGCTTTCAACGTCATCTCAAAATCAGGGACGACGACGGAACCGGCAGTTGCTTTTCGCGTTTTGCGAGATGCGCTGTGCCGTGATGTGAGCGAAGAAATTTTTCGTAAGCGCGTAATCATTACTACGGATCGTCAGCGCGGCGCATTGAGGCGTCTTGCCGATGAGCACGGCTTGGAAACTTTTGTGATACCGGATGATGTTGGCGGTCGTTTTTCAGTGTTGACGCCGGTCGGTTTGTTGCCGGTTGCTACTGCCGGAATTGATATCGATGAACTTCTTGACGGTGCTGCGTCCTTTCGTGATCAGGAGGCACAAGAAGCGGAGTTTTTAGCTAAACCTGCCGGGCGCTATGCCGCTGTGCGCACTTTACTTGTTCGCAAAGGTTATACGACAGAGATCTTAGGGTGTTACGAACCTTCAATGCGCATGTTTACCGAATGGTGGAAGCAGCTGTTTGGCGAGAGCGCCTGCAAGGATGGACGTGGCGCCATTCCGTTAGGTGTTGATTTCACGACCGATCTCCACTCGCTTGGGCAAATGATTCAAGAGGGGCCGCGCAAGTTCTTTGAGACCATCATCAGTTTTAAGAAAGCACATCATGAGGTGACGATCCCGGATGATGGCACCAATCTCGATCAGCTACAGTATTTATCCGGTACGCCGATGTCAGATGTCAATGACAAGGCTATGCTCGGTACAGCGTTAGCGCATGTGGCGGGCGGTGTGCCCAATATGAGTGTAACGTGTGAGAAGCGTTCGGCTTTTGCTCTAGGAGAATTGATTTACTTTTTCGAACGCGCCTGCTCGCTTTCCTGTTTGATGGATACGGTAAATCCGTTTAATCAGCCCGGTGTCGAAGCCTATAAAAGCAACATGTTCGCTCTTCTCGGCAAGCCGGGTCACGAGGAACGTCGCGCTGAACTAGAGCGCCACATCGCTGAAAGGCGCATTCGTTGATATCTTGGAACAGTCTTCCTGAGGCGAAGCAGCGCGCTATCTTACGCCAAGTCGAAAAACCGGCGCGTTATACGGGAGGGGAATGGCAGGCCTGTGACAAACGGGAGGTTTTCTTCCGTCTGCCTGAAAAAGACCGCATTCGATTTGCGTTTTGTTTTCCTGATCTTTACGAGATCGGCATGTCGAATCTTGCGCTTCAAATACTCTATGCCGCCCTGAATAAGGACGAACATACGTGGTGTGAACGCTTTTTTGAGCCGGCGTCGGACATGCGGGAACAGTTGACGCGTGAAAATATCGCACTTTCTTCGATCGAATCAGGAACGCCGCTTAACGCGTTCGATATCGTTGGGATGTCGATATCTTATGAACTGGCATATACGACAGTTCTGGATATGCTCCATCTGGGAAAAATTCCCCTTCGAAGTGTCGATCGCGGAGAACAAGACCCGCTTGTAGTAGCCGGTGGACCGGTGGCATGTAATTTGGAACCAATGGCACCTTTTTTCGATCTTATTATGATCGGCGACGGGGAAGAACTCTTGTCGAGCGTTACCGCGCTTTATCGTGCCAAGAAGCAAAATCATTGGACGAAGCGTGATTTTCTTCTCACAGCATGTCAGCTTGAAGGCATTTATGTACCGGCCTTTTATGACGTCACGTATCATCCTGATGGAACAATTGATACGATTGAACCTAATGTGCCACAAGCTCCGCGCGTCATTCAAAAAAGCATTATCAATGATTTAAACCGTGCGGAGATGCCGTTGACTCCGATTGTTCCGAATCTTAATGTCGTACACGATCGTATGGTGATGGAAATATTTCGCGGCTGTGCGCGTGGTTGCCGATTTTGTCAGGCAGGCTTTATCTATCGGCCTATGCGGGAGCGTTCTTTGGAGAACTTGTCCGAGGCGGCACGTACGTTGTTCCAACAGACAGGCTGTGATGAACTGGGACTGCTGTCGCTTTCCACGACTGATTATTCCCTTCTTTCCGAATTGTTGGAAAAACTTATTCCTTGCGCCGAAAAATATCATGTGAATCTTTCGCTCCCATCACTTAGGCTGGACGCATTCGAAAGAGATATGGCTGAGCAAGTGGCGACGACGCGCCGTGCCGGACTTACGTTTGCGCCGGAGGCAGGTACGCAACGTCTGCGCGATGTGATCAATAAGAACATCGTCGAAGAAGATTTATTGCAGGCAACGGATGTTGCGCTGCGAAACGGTTGGGAGCGCATTAAACTCTATTTTATGCTTGGACTGCCTACCGAGACCGATGACGATGTTGACGGCATCGGGAGTATGGTAAATCGCCTGATCACGTGTTGGCGAAATATTCCAGATCAGCTGCGTACACGACGTTTTTTCATTAATGTAAGCACGTCTATTTTCATCCCGAAACCGTTTACGCCTTTTCAGTGGGCGGCGCAGATCAGTCCGGACGTAATGCGTGAGCGCCAGCAGCGTGTCGCAGCGGCGTTAAGACCGAATCGCCGCGTGAACTATCAGTGGCACCAATTTGAAAGCTCTGTTTTGGAGGCGGTGTTCTCGCGCGGAGACAGACGATTGGCGGATGTCATTGAGAAAGCTTGGATGCAGGGTTGTGTATTGGATGCTTGGCATGAACATTTTCGCTGGGACATCTGGGAGCCTCTTCTTTCTGAGATTCCCGGAGGTATCCATTTTTATACGCGCGAGCGATCACTTCATGAACAATTTCCATGGGATCACATTCAGATCGGCGTGCACCGTGCTTTTTTAGAACATGAATGGCAACGCGCGATGAAGGGGAAGACTACGCCAGCTTGCTTTGAACAGTGTTCGCATTGCGGTGCTCGCGCATTTGGAGGCGGTGTCTGTTTTGAGCCTCCGCGAACATCAAGTCAGAAGGATATATGGACGTGAGTGATTTGCAGCAGAACCGTGTGCTTTTTCATTACGCGCGAACCGGTTCGACGATATGGCTCGCGCATCTTGACATGGTTCGTCTTTTTTCGCGTGCGATGAACCGTGCGGCATGGCCTCTCTATTGGTCGGAAGGCGCCTATAATCCACGTCCTGATATTGTCTTCGGGTTGCCTGCAGGATGTGGTATTGAGCTTGAACGCGATCCGGTAGAGGTTGGTTTAGCCACATCGCCTGACGAGGGCTCATTTGATCTCGAAGAAGCTGTGCTGCGACTCAATGCAGCTCTTCCGGAAAGTGTTCAAGTCACAGAAGCGAACTATACGGAATCCGGCGGCAAAAGTCTTATGGCTAGGGTGTGTGCTGCAAGATATCGCATTGAAGCGCCGGGTGTGAGCTCAGCCTATAGAAAGACATTTACCGGAGCACCTGTGACGGTGGAACACGTACGCAAAAAGAGAACGACTTCTGTTGAGCTAATGTCAAAAATAATGGATGCCGACGTAGTTTATGATGACGTTCTGCGCATCACTTGTGGTGCGGGATCGGTCAATCATCTTCGAATCAATCTCCTTTTGAAGGCACTCATACGAGACGGCGGTCTTTCACCTGAAGTCGCTGCCGGCGCACGACTGATTCGTGAAGCCGTTTTTATGGGGACCGTGTGATTGTAGTATGATAGATGGTAGTGCTTATTCGCGCTGATGCCGCAGATTGGATGTAGCATCGCAGAACGAAAAAGTATCACAGAAAGGAAGGCGGCGGAATTTGTGCCTAACTTGAGGCTCGCAACGATATATGGCGACGGCATGGTCCTTCAAAGAAAAGTGCCGTCGAAACTTTTCGGTTTTACACTCGGTAATGCGCCGGTCTCTGTTAAGTTTGAGCGTTTTCCTCAAGACGGTGAATCGTCTGCTGACGCTGATATTCAATTTGGCGTACTTTTTCACGAGGAAGAAATTGCCGATCCCGATGGGTATTTTGAGTTTAAATTGCCACCGCTTCTGCCTTCATTTGATCCTTGCCGCCTCACCGTTCAATCTGTCGATGAGGTTCAGGTGATCCAAGATATTTTAATCGGCGATGTTTGGTACGCAGCCGGTCAGGACAATATGGCGCAGACGGTACGACAGTCCGATGTTGCCTCAATGTTTCATGATTCGGTTAATTATTCATCGGTTCGGTTTTTTCAAATGAATGAGGACGGCCTTTCGGAGAAAGTACCTGCGTACAGCTATCAGCCGTTAGGCGAAGCACAGGGGGGATTCTGGCATCGCGGAGATCAACCCTATTTCTGTGCGGATGTGTCAGCAGTGGCCTTTACTTTCGCGATTGAACTTTATAATGCGCTTCATATTCCGGTAGGCGTCATTTGTACTGCTGCCTGTCGAACATCAATACACGCGTGGCTTCCGCGTGAAACGATTGAAAGTGATCCCGTGATTAAAAATCACGTGCGTGAGGTACGTCAGTATCGTGATGAAGCATCGTGGAATGAGGAATCGATAGAAAAGCAGGTGAAAAAGATCGGCCGAGAGCTGGATTCTTCCGGACGTCCCGTTTTTCCTAAACCGCAAACAATCGCGCTTCTTCACGGACTTAAGCCTGATCGACCGGAGGAGACGCCTATTGTTGTACCGCGTGCTACCATTAGAAAAACATTGGTCGCGCAGGATCAGGTGCCGCTTGAGCGTGATTTTACGACACGAAACCAACCGAGCACCATGTTCAACCATAAAGTCGCCCCTTTTGTCGGACTGGCAGTATCCGGCGTTCTTTGGTTTCATGGCGAAAACGATGTCGACAGTATAGATTATTATCATCGTGCTCTTACGCGCCTTGTTTCTACGTTTGAGTCCTTGTTCGAGCCTATGGACGGCAAGCTGACCCTTGTTTTGGCACAACTTCCTCCTTACCTATACAACGGACTTGACGCATTCGGCGAAGCCGAGTTCAATGAGATGCTCGCTTATGCCTGTCATACGCTCCCTGTCCGTGCCGGATTAGTGACCCTTTACGATCTTTCTCTAGAGTATCTTGACAAAGATCATCGTTGCGGTGCGTTGACACCATCGTCAAAAGCAGTAGTTGGGCGTCGCATGGCTAAGACGGCACTCGGTCTTATGCATGGCGGCGATGCGCCAAGAGGAGCTCCGCAACCGGTCGGTCTGGAGCGTATTGGGAACAAATGGATGGTTGATTTTTCTCAGGACGCGACGCGTGGTCACGACCTGTTTCTTAGAAATGGCGATACCGTGCTTAAGGGCTTTTCAGTCTGTGACGAAAGTCGTGTGTTTGTTAAGGCTGACGCGCGCATTCTCTACGGTGTACGTGTCTTGGTCTGGCACGATGCCATCGAACATCCCGTTTCCATTGCTTACGGCTATGCGAATTTTAATGGCGATGCGAATTTGATCGGTGCCGGCAACATGCCGGTCTTACCATTTCGTGCTGATCGGGAAGTATCCTATTATTTGATGCCGATGCCGTGGTTTGATTGCGACCGCCTTACACACTTTGCATGGGAAGAGCCGATCACACAAGATGTTCCACGTTCCCGCAAGACGAAACAGCCAGGTGAGAAGCCGCTGTGGGAAGTGTCGCGCGGACGCGCTTCTTTAGCGCTTGTTACACCATCTTATGGTTACAGTACCGCAGACATTGAGCTGACGTATCGCGGAGGCGATGAGCGGCCTGTAGAATGGGATGCCGCAGTTGCGATGGCATCGGCTTATCCACCGCTCAATCTGTCGCCCTATTCGGCAATAGAGTTAGTGCTTTTTAATCCGGATCATCGGGAAAAAACAATTCAACTGCTTCTGGAAGATGCGAACGGAGTCGTTTTTGAGTCTGATCCTCGTCGGATTGAAGATACATTAAAAACACAAACGATTGCTTGGAAAGAAGGGGAACTGGCAAACGATACTTCTCAGATCACTCGATTTGGATTCCGGCTCGTTGATGCCGGCGTGACAGGCTCGTTGGTCATGGTACGAGTTGTTCTGAAGTATATGCCGCCTAAGTGAACGGCGGTAAATAATAGAGCACTCTAGCGTAAAGGTGCTGCCTTGTTTAAATATCAACACTTGGCAAGGCTTCATCCAACCTGACGTCTGTGCCTGAATGGTTATATCGGGCAGGAATGAGTTAGGTCAGTAGGAAAGGGATAGTAAAGGGATAGTATGAGACATCTGGATTCAATATCACGCAATTTTGATCCGTCTAAAGAAGAATCAGTCATTTATGAGCGCTGGATGAAAGCAAAGGCATTTCACCCTGACGCTTCTTCAGATAAACCTCCGTTTACAATCGTGATGCCGCCGCCAAATATCACCGGAGAACTCCACATGGGCCATGCGATGGACAATACCCTAATGGATATTTTGACGCGATTTCAGAGGATGCGCGGCAAAAATACTCTCTTCCTGCCCGGAAGCGACCATGCGTCCATTGCGACAGAAGCGTTGGTCACGGCACGTTTGCGTGATGAGGGGTTTTCTAAAGAAGAGATTGGCCGTGACGCATTTTTGAAGTATGCGTGGCAATGGAAGAAGATGTATGAGGCACGCATCATTTCGCAGCAGAAGCGATTGGGGCTATCATGCGACTGGGATCGCCATCGCTTTACTATGGATGATGGGCTTACACGAGCAGTCGTACGCGTATTCAACAATCTCTATAAAGAGGGACTGATTTATCGCGGGAAGCGAATGATCAACTGGTGCCCTCACTGTAACACATCAATTTCAGACATCGAAGTAGAACACGAAGATATAGAAGGTGGGCTCTACACAATCCGCTATCCTCTGGCATCAGGTGAAGGTTCAATTTCAATTGCTACAACGCGTCCGGAGACGATGCTCGCCGATACGGCCGTTGCCGTGCACCCGGATGATGTGCGTGGCAAGGCATACATCGGACAAATGGTCCGCCTTCCGTTGACGGATCGTGAAATTCCTGTTATCGCAGATGATTATGTCGATCCTGAGTTCGGGACAGGATTCTTAAAAATCACGCCTGCGCATGATCCGAATGACTATGAACTTGGATTGCGCCATAGTTTACCGGTGATTGAAATATTGACCGATCGCGGTCTGATGACCGAAGATACAGGCCGCTACGCCGGTATGACTGTTTTAGATGCACGTCGCGCAGTGGTAGAGGATCTTAAACGACAAGGACTTTTAGAGAAGGAAGAAAAACGGCGTCATAATGTGGGTACATGTCAGCGTTGTCACACGTTAGTGGAGCCGCGAGTTTCGACTCAATGGTTTGTAAAGATGAAGCCGCTTGCTGAACCGGCTATTGAAGTCGTTAAATGCGGGGAAGTTCGTTTTAATCCGGATCATTTCAAGAAAATATACTTCAACTGGATGGAGAATATTCGCGACTGGTGTATTTCACGCCAGCTTTGGTGGGGTCATCGCATTCCGGCTTGGTATTGCGACGACTGTGGAGAGGTCATTGTAGCGGAAGAAACCCCTTCTATCTGTACTGCCTGTGGAAGTACCGCGCTTCGTCAGGATGAAGATACGCTTGATACTTGGTTTTCTTCTGCGCTCTGGCCGTTTTCAACACTTGGGTGGCCTGAGGATACGGACGATTATCGCGCCTTTTATCCAACAGATGTTCTAGTGACCGGATACGACATTATTTTCTTCTGGGTCGCGCGGATGATTTTTTCAGCCATTCATAATACGGGTAATATACCGTTTCATACGGTGCTCATCCATGGTCTTGTTCGTGATGAGCAAGGGAGAAAAATGTCCAAATCATTGGGTAACGGCATTGATCCGCTTGAGGTCATTGACGATTACGGAGCCGATACTCTGCGCTATGCGCTTGTCGTAGGCAATGCACCAGGAAATGATCTGCGTCTTTCCGAGGAAAAGCTTGAAAATGGGCGCAATTTCATCAATAAAATTTGGAACGCATTCCGGTTTACTTTGATGAATTTAGATGAAAATCTTGATTTTTCTGATGTAAACGAAGAGGACTTCACTATCGAAGATCGCTGGATCATGTCCGAACTGCGCGATACAATTGATGCAGTGACATCCAATATGGAAGCGCTTGAACTGGGACTCGCACAAGATAAAATTTACAAATTTCTGTGGGATCTTTTCTGTGACTGGTATATTGAACTCGTAAAAGAACGCCTCCGAGAGGGAGGAAAATCGGGTCGTGCAGCACAATCCGTCCTGTATCGCGTGTTGTCAGACACGATGAAACTGTTGCACCCTTTCATGCCGTTCGTGACAGAAAAGATCTACGATATTTTTCATGACAATACTTTGCTGATCAGCGAACCCTGGCCGGACATAAATACATATGCCGAGGATCAGGAAGCAGAAACTGCAATGCAAAGCATGATGGACGCAATCCGAGGGGTACGCAATCTGCGCGCAACATACAATGTGACACCACAACAGCGCTTTTCTGCTTGGATTCGCACTGAAGATGATGCCATTGCCTGTCGCATGGAAGAAGGTGCACGGACGCTTGAACGATTAGCCGGCGTATCGTCTTTATCTCGCCTTAATCCGAGGGAGACGTTGCCAAAGGATGCAGTGAGTTTTGCTTTTCAGGGAGGCGAAATGGCGGTGCCTCTGCGTGAACTGATCGATATTGATGAAGAGCGCGCCCGTTTGGCAGAATCGGAAGATCGTTTGCGGAAAGAGATCGATCGTGCCGCAAAGATGTTAGCCAACCGCCAATTCACGGAGAAAGCACCTGCGCGCGTTGTGGAAACACAGCGAGAGAAGAAAGAACAGTACGAGCAGCAATTAAGAACAGTGCTCGAGCAGCAGAAGCGTCTTTCTGCTCTGTAAGAGAAGACGGGCGCACGATGTACATATAGAAAAAATGACATGTTAGAAAAGGAAGGAACATTTATGCCACTCGTATCAACACAGGAAATGTTTAAAAAGGCCTACGAAGGCGGTTACGCTATTGGCGCATTTAACGTCAATAACATGGAAATTATCCAAGGGATTGTCAACGCGGCAAAAAAATGTAACGCCCCTCTCATTTTGCAGGTGTCGGCGGGCGCGAGAAAATATGCGAATCAGACTTATCTTATGAAGCTGGTTGAGGCAGCAGTGATTGATTCCAATCTCCCTATCGCGCTTCACTTAGATCACGGCGATACGTTCGAACTTTGCAAAGCGTGCATTGATGACGGCTTTACCTCTGTCATGATTGACGGTTCGCATCTTCCCTTTGAAGAAAACGTTGAGCTGACGAGACGTGTTGTCGATTATGCTCATAGCCGCGATCCTTACGTCACCGTAGAAGCAGAACTTGGGCGTCTCGAAGGTGTTGAAGACGATATTAATGTATCGGCTGAAGAGGCATCATACACAGATCCCGATGAGGTGCAGGAATTTGTAAGTCGTACCGGATGCGATTCATTGGCGATTGCGATCGGTACAAGCCATGGCGCTTATAAGTTTAAGCCGGGACAAAAGCCGGAACTACGCTTCGATATTCTCGAAGAAGTGTCGAAACGTCTTCCCGGATTTCCCATCGTATTGCATGGTGCCAGCTCGGTTGTGCCTGAATACGTCGATATCATCAATAATTATGGAGGGAATATGCCTGATGCGATCGGTGTACCGGAGGATATGCTCCGTAAAGCAGCAGGCATGGCCGTTTGTAAGATTAACATCGATAGCGATCTGCGACTTGCTATGACGGCAATGGTTCGCAAGCATATGGCGGAACATCCGGAGAATTTTGATCCGAGAAAATATCTTGGACCGGCTCGTGATGCCATCGAAGCCATCGTTGAGCACAAAATCATAAACGTGTTAGGCTGCGACGGCAAAGCCTAATCTATTCACAGCATGAAAGATTCTGCCCAACAACAGAATAGATCTCCGGAAGCAGTGCTTGAGGAATTGCTGGACGCCGGTATGCCGCCTGATCTTGAGAGCGCTCAAGATCAGGCAGCGGCAATCACATCGTTGCTTCAACAGTTGAATGAGGCGTATTACAGTCTAGACGCTCCGCTTGTTCCCGATGATCAGTACGATCTTTTGCTACGTCATCTCGAAAACATAGAGCAGGCTTTTCCGGAGACATCTACTCCTGATTCGCCCGCACGTCGAGTGGGCGGGGAGGCGTCTTCAAAATTCCAATCCGTGCCGCATCGTTTTCCGATGTTGTCACTTCAGGACGTCTTTTCAGAAGACGAGGTGCTGGCCTTTGTCGCGCGTGTAAAAGAGAGAGCGCCGTCGGTTACTTTTCTTTGCCAAATGAAAATTGACGGCCTATCGTTATCGTTGACGTACAGGCAGGGGCGCCTCGTACAAGGTGTCACTCGCGGCGACGGGGTGACTTCAGGTGAAGATGTTACGGAGAACATTCAAGAGATACATGCAATTCCTCATACTCTAAAAGAACCTATTGAAGAGCTTGTTGTTCGCGGAGAAGCATTTATGCCGGAGTCGTCTTTTGAGACGCTCAATGCCGCTCTTGAAGAAAGCGGTGAAAAACCATTTGCTAATCCTCGTAATGCTGCGTCAGGCACCATTCGACAACTTGATGCGTCCGTTGTACGCGACCGTAAACTCTCATTCTTCGCCTTTGATGTGCAATACGCTTCTGAATCGTTCGCGACAGATTTAGAGTCGCTGGAACGATTAGGCATCCTGGGATTTCAAACTATCCCAAACATGCGCCTTTGTAGGACTGAAAAGGAAGTGCTTGATGCGATCGATTCGTTTCAAGAAGTACGCGCATCGCTTCCTTTCGGTATCGATGGCGCAGTCATTAAAGTAAACCCTCTTGAAGAGCGAGAGCTCTTAGGTTCGACAAGCAAATTTCCGCGATGGGCAGTTGCTTACAAATACCCTCCTGAACAAAAAGAAACGACGATTTTGGATATTTCGGCACAGGTGGGGAGAACAGGAAGAGTTACTCCGCTTGCGCACTTGACACCGATTCAGTTGGCAGGTACAACAGTACAACGTGCAACACTGCACAATCAGGGATATATCGATCAGTTAGATTGTCGCATTGGCGATACAGTCCTTGTCCAAAAAGGCGGAGACATCATCCCCGCGGTGATAAAAGTAAATCGCGCAAAACGTCCGCCTAACACTATGCCGTATGAGCTTCCGAAACACTGTCCGGCGTGTGGATCCCCAACTGAATTCGTAGGCGGCGGTGCCGATCTCTACTGCACCGGAATTGACTGTCCTGCACAACTTGTTCGCCATCTGATCTATTTTGCCTCCAAGGATGCCATGGATATTCAAGGACTTGGGGAGAAAGCTTCGGAAGCGCTTTTTAGACATCATTACGTGAAATCCATCGCAGATATTTATATCCTGCATGAACAAAAAGAGAAGCTGATTGAGTCGGGAATTATCGGGCGCGAAAAAAGCGTAACGAATCTTCTTTCTCACATTGAGGCGTCAAAAAAGCAACCCTTGTACCGTCTTGTCGCAGGATTTGGTATTCCGCTTGTTGGACGCCAGACAGCGATGGCGCTGGTTGACGCGATGCCTGATTTACGGGAGATAGCGGCTGCCGATGAAGAGACACTCGCTTCCATTCAGGATATCGGACCGGTGACGGCACATGAAATTGTACGCTGGTTCCGGCTCCCGCAATCGATTCAACTTATCGAACGATTGGAAGCATACGGCCTTTCACTTGCAGAACAAAAAAATGAAACTGCGGCTTTACCCCTCCAAGATCAGGTTTATGTATTGACCGGAACACTGTCAACGATGACGAGAAGTGAGGCACGCGCTGCACTTGAAGCGCGCGGAGCGCGTGTTTCGGGTTCTGTTTCTTCAAAAACATCTGCCGTTGTTGCAGGGGAGGCTCCCGGTTCTAAACTCGACAGAGCTCAGGCGCTAGGCATTACAGTGCTTGATGAAGCCGCTTTTACGGCACTTTTAGAAAGGGTTAATCCTGAATGATGGTTTATTTTCTTATCGGCGGCATCGCAAGTCTTCTTGCCGTGGTGGCATTGGCGGTCATTCTGTTTTATTTGCTTCGAAGAAATTGGAACTATGCCAACACAACACGCTTTTCTTATCTTGCTCCGATTCTAGTGGTCGTCGTGATGATCTATATTGCAGCAACTGAATTTGTGCCGCGCGCTCTGGATGTCGTAAGTACTGTCAGCCGTCAGTTTGAAATGACTGAGATCAACTATGACCCGTCTGCGGTAGAGCGTAATATGCTGACCGTTAACGGACGGACTTTTTATTTTAGTCCGGGCACATTTGAAAAAGGCGGACAAGGTCGTTATCAAATAACATACACGCCTCGCATGAGCTATATTGTCAGCGCATCACGCCTTGATGACCGTGTAATACCGTAGCTGTCGCCCTGCATTTTTTGAAATGCCGCATTTTCCATGGTACGTCTTTTGAATTTTCGATTTCCTTTTTGACGTAATCAAAATCGGATCCACATAAAAGAAGATAAAATGGAGCCACTATCCTAAGATGCAGCTCTTTCTTTACGAACGCCATAACGTCGTTCAATAAAGGCTGTCGTTCGAGAAAGGTTTTCCCCATGATGTCTTCACTACCGTCCATTACGTCTGACATGGCCTCTGAGCAAAGGCTTAGCGTCGAACGACGGCAGGAATGGGGATTTTACTTAGTATCATCCAGTCGTGAACTTCTCCAACACATTGAGGGGCTAATGAACCGCGATGGTCTTTTTGGCGTCATGGATTCAGAAGGTCGTGTCCATTATCTCGTCGATGCACGAAAAGGCTACCCCTATGCCGCACGTCAGATTTGCTCGACTGCGGGACGTTTAATTAAGGAGCAGCATATCTCCGATTCAAACGGAACGCGAAAGTTGGAAGATGCTATTACAATAGTATTAGAACGATATGATTTTAATCGAAATTTAAGAGGCTATCGTCTTCTTTTTTCAATGCTTAAGTTGGTTGTTCCTGACAAGTCGCTTCTGGATCCGATAAGTAAGCGTTTATATCCGAAGATCGCCAAACTCTATGATCTGACGGCGAATCAAGTTGAACGGAATATTCGTTACCTCTTTGTGGATCTTTGTCAGCGTGAACTCGCGACGAAGACGCGTCCGCAGGACGGCCAAACAAGATCCTGCTCCCTTCTAAAAGAGGGTGCCAAAACACTGCCATCGGCAGAAACCATAAGGCGTCTTTCGAATGAGGTGCGGCGCATCTGGCACACGCGTTACAAAGATGCATGAAGTTCAATTTCCTCAGGAATCTGTCTTAGTCTTCATCATCTGCCGCAGCCTTGACGGGATCTGTCTTAGCCTCCGGAATCAGCTGGCATCTGTTTAACATGCCGGTATCAATTTTAAGGGAGAAACTTAGAAAAAAAAGAGGGGCTGCCGCTCAGACAAGCCCCATCGATTTCCATAGAAACAAAACTCATTTATTGACTTTTGCTTTAAGATTTTTCCCGGCTTTAAATGCGGGAGCCTTTGAAGCAGGAATCATAATTTCTTCTTTAGTGCTTGGGTTACGACCTTTACGTGCTGCGCGGTCGCGAACCTCAAAGGTACCAAAGCCAACAAGTACAACTTTGTTGCCTTCAGCCAGCTGCTCGGTAATCGTATCGAAAACGGCAGATACAGCTTTTTCGCTGTCCTTTTTGCTCAGAAGTGTTTTGTCTGCAACGGCTTTAACCAGTTCGGTTTTGTTCATGATGGAGCCTCCTTCCAGCGTTATTCTTTGCCTATTATCATGTGGAAACCTTGACTTGTCAAGGCTTTGCGCCTTTTCTTGATTTTTTAATTCGTATTTTTCATGCTTTTTGACAGATGTTTTTGTTCTTGTAACGTCCTCTCTTGATAGAATGACCGCTCATGCTGTAGTATGCGAAGGGAAAGATTAAACACGAATACCATGTTGGGTCTTTCAAAACGGAGGTACTTTATGCAAATTAACAAAGATATGTATATTTCAGATATTTTAGCAGTTGATCGCAATATAGCCGCTATATTAATGGAGCACGGTCTTCATTGTATCGGTTGTCTATTGGCCGGCCATGAAACATTGGAGCAGGCCTGTATGGTACATGGAGTCGATCTTGATGCTATCTTAGATGATATTCACTCTTACTTGAACGCATCTTCGGAGCAGGAAACGACTGAAGCATAAAAATGGTTGCAAAAGAAGAACATAAGAGCCGTCATCTTACACCGAAGAAGTTTTTTCTTATTGTTTACGACCTAGCTGCGAGTATGGTCTCTGTTTTGCTCGCTTTATTGATTGTTTACGACGGCAGCATTCCGCAGAGACATCTTGATGTCTTCAAATCTAACTGGTACATTGTCGTCGCACTCTCGCTCGTCGTGTTTTATCTGGCAGGCTTTTACGATCAAATGTGGGCGTTTGCCCGCGGATCGATTTACATGATTTTACCTGCCGGAACAGCAGTTCAGCTGTTTTTGATGGTGTTAATCCTTCAGATTCTCAAGCGAAATTTTGCGTTTTCGGTATACATTATTTACTGGTTCCTTTTGTCGATGGCGGTGTTTGCAATCAGATTTATTTATAGACTTGAGCAATCAAGACACCTTCGAATCGGCAGCGTGTTCCGTCGATCGTCCAAGAACAAGGTACGCGTTATGATCGTGGGTGCGGGGTCTGCCGGAAGTCAACTTATTGTGGAGCTGAAAACAAGCAAAAGCGATCGTGTACCGATTTGCGCGGTGGATGACAACCCGCTTACGCATTCGTATAAGAACAACGGTGTTCCTGTCTTAGGAGATCGATATGACATTGAGCGTCTCGTTGAAGACTACCGGATCGATGAGATCATCGTGGCAATTCCGTCTGCGCCGATCCGAGAGGTCCGAGATATTTTAAAGATCTGCAATCGCACCAACTGTCGCGTTAGGATTCTTCCCTTTTTCTCAGAGATCCATTCGGATCAACAGGTACATCTTTCCGATGTCCGTGAGTTGCGACTGGAAGACCTTCTCGGTCGTGACCCCGTAGAAACCGATATGGAAAACGTATCGCGGTTTATTCAAGGCAATGCAGTGCTTGTCACAGGCGGGGGAGGCTCGATCGGATCTGAGCTTGCACGCCAAATCGCAAAATACCAGCCTTCTCTGCTGATTCTTTTTGATATTTTTGAAAATGGCGTTTATAACTTGCAACAGGAGCTCATAAACCAATACGGCAGGAGATTAAATCTGCAGGTTTTGATTGGATCTGTGCGCGACGCCGATCGTCTTGACGAAGTTTTTAAAGTATGGAAACCGGACATTGTATTCCATGCAGCGGCACACAAACATGTGCCGTTGATGGAGCATAGTCCGGGTGAGGCAGTAAAAAATAATGTTTTCGGGACGTACAATACCTCCAGCATCGCTGCACGCTATGGCGTGAAAAAATTCGTTCTGATTTCAACCGACAAAGCTGTTAATCCAAAAAATGTCATGGGAGCAACAAAAAGACTTTGTGAAATCGTGACGCTGGAATTGGATAAAATTTTTCCTGAGACATCTTTTTCGTCGGTTCGTTTTGGCAATGTATTGGGAAGTAGCGGCAGCGTTATCCCGCTTTTTGAGAAGCAAATTAAAGAGCGTCAACCTGTAACCGTTACCCATCCCAAAGTCGAGCGTTATTTTATGACGATTCCTGAAGCGGCAAGTCTCGTTTTACAAGCGGGTGCCGACGCGCTGGGCGGTGAGATCTTTATTTTAGACATGGGTGAGCCGGTTCTGATTGACACGCTGGCAAGAGACATGATCCGTCTTTCAGGTCTTGTTCCTGACGTTGACATACCGATTCGTTATATCGGTCTTCGTGAAGGGGAGAAGATGCGTGAAGAACTTCTCCTCAACCGTGAAATGCTCGAAAACACGAAGCACGAGAAAATATTCAAATTGAAGCAAATCGATGATTTATCTTTCCTTAAACAGGAAGTAACTGAACTTCAAACGATTATCGATACGGATGACGCGCGTGTGCAAAAGTTCTTCCAGCTGCTGTTTGATGCTCAAGAAGGTGGCGGAACGAGTGCGTTGTTAAATATTAACCGGCAATTGGCTGCTCCCGCTCATCTCGATCACGCAAATGATCATGAACGCGCATAGAGCACAATTTTTTTACTTAATAATCCGTTTCACCTTTCTACGTTCACACCCGTGAAGATGAAACCGCGCGGAATTCAGTCTCTTGCCTGAAATACTTGTTTAACCATTCTTGATTATCCGGATGAATGAACAGTACTATAAAGCATTTTTGAAAGAACGACCGTCTATTAGCCGTTATAGAAAGCGAGGTGCATGTGCCTGAAAAAGAAACGCTATGGCTCATTGATGTGCATAGCCTGATGAATCGCGCATTTTACGCTCTTGCGGGGCGACATCGCCTGACCGCTCCGGACGGTTTGCCCACAGGCGCGTTGTACGCTTTTATGAATATGCTCTTGAAGTATAACGACGAGTTGAGCCCAACTCATGTTGTCGCGGCGCTCGACAGTCCCGGCAAGGTTTTTCGTCATGATAAGTACCCTGACTATAAAGCAGGGCGTCGTCCTATGCCCGATGATCTTGCAGCGCAAATACCGGTTGCCCGAGAGCTGTTGGAAGCGCTCGGGTTTCAGCCGACTGAGCTGCCTGGATATGAGGCGGATGACCTGCTTGGTACACTAGCGCGATGCGGCGAAAAAAGGGGCATGCGTGTCTATATTCTTACAGGTGACCGTGATACATTTCAGCTGGTGTCGGAACAGAGCTCGGTTATCTTTTTGACGACCTCCAAAGGAAAATCCAACTCTGAAGAAATTACACCGGAACGGATGCGCGCTGATTACGGCGTTGGTCCTGAACAGTGGGTGGACGTTAAAGCTCTCATGGGTGATTCTTCCGATAATATTCCCGGAGTGAAAGGCGTCGGCCAAAAGACAGCGCTCAATCTTATTCAATCTTACGGGTCGATTGAGAAAGTGTACCTTCATCTGGAGGATCAGGCCGGAGCGCTACGTCGAAATCTTGAAGAAGGCCGCGAGATGGCACGTCTTTCTCGCGATCTGGCAGCGATTCGACTTGATGTTCCATGTCCTGACATTGATCGCCTTCTTGATCGCCGTATTCATGATGCAGCTGATGATCAGGCGCTTTCAGTCCTTCTTACGCGTCTAGACTTTCGTTCCTTTCTGGAACGACTTCGACTGCCATCCGTGTTTACTAAGCCCGACGAAGAGCACCTGTCGATTACGGCAGCTTTCGATGCTTTGGAATCATGTGATTCGACAAATGCTTTTTTCGATCAGCTGGAAGAAGGTGCGCAGGTAGCTTTTTTCTTGCCTAAAGGGACACGCGAGGGGGTAGCGGTATCTCGGAAAGCCTACTGTACAACGAATGATGCGAACATTTTGATTGCGCGCATTTTTTCAGGAAAATATATACCGATCACGTGGGATTTCAAAGCACAGCTTCGTGTGCTCGACTTGCCCGCGCCTGATATGCCCGGCTTTGATCTGATGATTGCCGGGTATCTTCTCAATCAACTGGGACGTGGTGACGATATCGAATTTACACTTAAGGCTGCACTAGGTGACCGTTATCAACATGTCGGCGGAGACGAACTTCCTCTTCTCGGTGACCGGATGCGAGATCTTTGTCAAACTGCGTATATGCTTCTACACGCACACCAGCAACAACTTGAAGATCTTGAAAAGAGGGGTTTAACTTCACTTGCGAATATTGAGATGGCGTTGGTGGGAATTCTTGCCGATATGGAGCGTAAAGGCGTACTTGTCAACCAGGAAGAGTTAGATCGGCAGTCTGAGGTAATGGCATCGGAAATTGCGGTGCTTGAAGCGGCCATTTATGAAGAAGCCGGACACGAATTTAACATCAATTCGTCGCAACAGCTTGCTGAGGTTCTCTATGAGGAGCTCGGTCTTCCTCATGGCAGAAAAAGCGCCAGCGGTAATTACAGTACAGCCCAAGATCAACTTGATTCAATTTTCACTCTACACCCGATCGTGCCGCTCGTGCTTGAGTATCGCGAACGCTCAAAACTCCGCAGCACTTTTTTGGAAGGTCTAAGAAAAGAAATCAGTGATGACGGACGTATTCACACATCGTACAATCAAACAGTGACTGCGACCGGACGTCTCTCAAGCTCTAACCCGAATTTGCAAAATATTCCTATTCGAACGGAACGGGGGCGTGCAATTAGGGAGGTTTTTACGGTGCCCGAAGGTTATGTGCTTATTGGTGCCGATTATAGTCAAATTGAACTTCGGCTTCTCGCTCATCTCTCCGGTGATGAGTCGTTGACAGAAGCTTTTCGAGAAGGTAAGGATGTACACCGTGTGACAGCGGCAAGCCTCTTTGGAAAAAAGGAAGAGGAAATAAGCGCTGAAGAACGCGCTGTGGCAAAAACGGTTAACTTCAGTATCACATATGGAATTTCAGACTATGGATTGTCTCGTGATCTTGGCATTTCTGTTCTCCAAGCGCGTGCTTTTATTGAGCGTTATCACGAAAAATATCCGAAGGTTGAAGACTGGCTTCATGAGCAGGGTGAGAACGCTAAAAGAGATGGTTTTGTTGAGACACTTTTCTGTCGAAGGCGATATTTGCCCGAACTGCAATCCGGCAATCGCAATATCTACAATTTTGGATTGCGAGCGGCGATGAATGCACCCGTGCAAGGGACAGCGGCAGATATCATAAAGATGGCGATGGTCGACACATCGCGTGCCTTAAAAGACGCTGGTGTCGTGGCGTCAATCATCCTTCAAGTTCACGATGAATTGATCATCGAGTGTAAGAAAGAGGATGTAGAGCGCGTGAAGATTTTGCTCCGAGATGCGATGGAAAATGTCATGAAGCTTGATGTTCCGCTTGTTGTGAACGTGAGTAGCGGCCGCACATGGGGTGATTTATAGGGCAGTAGTCTTTCATGTTTTACCGCGCTCACATTATTTGTGGTTATTGACTAATGAACATAGTCGTTTTTGTTTAGTGAATTTTGATTAGAGAACATATTTGGTAATATCTTGTACTCGTAGTGTCCATTTACCTCGCTCAGAAATGATAAAGGACCTTAATATACATTTATCCTTAAGCTGTATAGTATAAATAATTAGAGACTTGCGAAAGTGCATCGCTCTTAGATGCTTAAGCATAAAAGTGGAAGGATCGCTGAGAATAAACATGTTTGTATTGGGTATAACGGGTGGAATTGGAAGCGGAAAAAGTACGGTTGCTTCAATCTGTCGTGCAGCGGGGCTCACAGTAATCGACGCAGATCAAATCGCCCGCGAAGTGACCGAAAAGCCAGGTGAGACAACACGTTACATTGAGGAGATCTTTGGAAGCGAGATTATCCGTGAAGATGGGGCATTAGACAGACAGAGGATGTCAAATTTGGTTTTTGATGATAAACGTTTTCTTGACAAACTTAGCTCGATTATTCACGAAAAAGTGATCGATATTATGGAAGAGCGTCTCTGTGAAGCAGAGAAGAAAAAAATAAAAGCCGTTGTTCTCGACGTGCCGATACCCGTTAAGCGCGGTTTTATCGATCTTTGTGACCAGATCTGGACAGTATTCGCAGACCCTGAGATCAGAAAAAACCGCTTACTGAAGCGTGGCATGTCGGAGCACGATATTGAGCGTAGAATGAGAGTTCAAATGTCGCCTGAAGAGTACCGCAAAATAGCCCAACATGAAATTACCAACAACGGTACTTTTCAAGAGCTTGAACATCAGGTTCAATCCTTACTCAAACAGGAATTGGGTATGCGCGGTATCCCTATTCCGGGATTGCCGCAATAACTCATATTTGAAAGCATACGAGAGTTGTCTCTGACTCAAATATTGAAATGAAATAAGATGACTTTACCATCTTGGAAGGTATATACTTTGCCTTCGAATCGTACGCGCTTCCTTTCACGAATTGCACTAAGGGATTCGGATGCCTCCAGATCAGACGTTAAAGCGGAATAATATGACGTCGCCATCTCGGACGACATATGTTTTGCCTTCGGATCGTATGCGCCCCCTCTCACGAGCTGCCGCAAATGATCCGAATGCTTCCAGATCGTCGAATGACACCACTTCTGCGCGAATGAAACCGCGTTCAAAATCAGTGTGGATGGTACCCGCAGCGCTTGGGGCAAGTGTGCCTTGACGAATCGTCCAAGCACGAACTTCGTTCTCATTTCTTGTAAAAAATGAAATTAGACCTAATAATTGGTAGCTTTCCTGTATGACGCGATTGAGAGCACTTTTACCGAGACCCATTTCATCAAAAAATGCTTGTTGATCCTCTTCCGGAAGCTCCGTAATTTCTGCTTCAAGGCGCGCGGAGACGGGAATAACTGTTGCTCCAGAATCTTCCAAAAAAAACTGAAGATCAGTTAGTTCCGGAGTATTATTTCGATCATACGAATCGGACATGTTAGCAACAACCAAGATCGGTTTTGCAGTAAGCAAACGATACTGCTTAATTCGGCGAATATCTTCTCGATTATCAAGTGCGGCCAGAAGTGTTCTAACGGTATTCCCCCCGTTTAGATGCGCAATAAGTTGATTGATCGATTCGAGTTCGCGGAAGAGTGTAGGATCATTAGATTTTGCCTGCCGAGCGACTCTATCGCGTCGACGTTCAAGATGTTCGATATCGGCGATCATAAGTTCTAGCTCGACAGTTTTGAAGTCATCAGCGGGGCTTGATGATTCGTTAGTGGGTGTAATGTGGTCATCGCTGAAACAGCGAATAACGTGCAGTATAGCGTCAACTTCACGGATATGCGAGAGAAATTGATTACCCAGTCCCTCACCTTTGCTTGCACCCTTAACCAGACCGGCAATATCCACAAATTCCACAACTGCTGGAATCAATGTCGCCACGTTGACAATTTTGGCTAAACGCTTCAAGCGTGAATCAGGGACAGGCACAATACCTATATTCGGATCAATCGTACAAAAAGGATAGTTCGCTACATTTGCACCAGCACCTGTAAGAGCGTTAAACAAAGTGCTCTTACCAACATTCGGAAGTCCGACAATACCAATCTTCATATCAGCTTTGACCTTTCACTCCACCATTTTATCACGCACCGTTAAAATGATGTCTTATTAGTATAAAGTAAGTTTAAAATGGTTCATATTGTTCATTCTTCTTCCTTTAATAAAGATGTCCCACACATACCTAAGCAGGTCAATTTTTCGATTAATTTAGAACAAGTTGCAGACCAACCGACATAAGTACGACACTTCAATCGTCAAAAGTACTACAGCTCAACTGGCATAAACAAGACAACTAAACCGTTAGAAATAGAAACATTTTAGCTTAAAATCAATCCTCAATTTAGTCATTCTCTTCCCGACAAAAAGACAGCTACAGGTAGCTCTTGACGGAAAGATGTCGAAAAACAATGTCAAACACTCCATTAAACTTGTCACATGGCAACCTATCTTCGAAAATATCTCTGCGGCAAGAAAGCCCTCGACTACTGGAAAGTCCCCAACCTCCGAGGCGTAATCGAACCCGAAAATATTGTGTTCCCTCTGGAACACGTCCTCTTCACCGAACGATCACTCTACCGACCCCAAGGGATAAAGATCCATACCTGCCGCATCAAAGGCGCCGAGCAATACACCCAAAAAGACGTCTGTTCCCTCCCCCTCGTCTT
>JGI24709J26583_10000566_pt1 | contig 31848 bp, 38 predicted proteins | sample BioPla2DNA1_FD_26583 | JGI IMG/M metagenome (IMG submission 26583) | reverse complement strand
TCACTTTTAGGTTCCTCACTTTTGGATTCCTGATTTTTAGATTCCTCACTCTTTGGTTCCTCATTTATTTGCTCATAGGAATACTCTAGAGGAATTTCACTAGAATCATCATAAAAATTATTTATTGCTTTGGCTGGAACTACAGTTACAATATTAAAGGTTAAAACCATGGTGATAATCTTATTTATTATTTTTTTATTCATTTTCTTTAGTGCCTCCTTTCAAGCTTATTATTACCAAAAAAAATAAAAATATGATATAGTAATTCACATACTATATCATATTTTCATTTTGTTAATAACTTATATTATCTTTTTACTCAACAATACCATAAATTAATGGAANTTCCTTTTCTAAGGAATCTGAAATAATTATATTCTTTAATAATTCCTTCCTAGCTTCTTCAATATTATTTTCATCATTACTATGAATGTAGGCTAATACATCTCCCTTTTTAACTTTATCTCCTCTTTTTTTATTGAACATTATTCCTACTGATAAATCTATAATGCTTTCTTTTGTCTCTCTTCCTGCACCAATCTTCATAGCAATAATTCCTACTTGTTCTGCATGAATTTTTGAAATTACCCCATCTTGTAAGGCAGTAACTTCAACTATATGTTTAGCCTTAGNGAATTTATCTAGATCATCAATAAAGGATTCGTCTCCTCCCTGGGCTTTAACAAACTCCTTTAATTTTTCAAGGCCCTTTCCATTCTTTATATTTTCTTCTAATAAAGCTTTTCCTTCTTCGAAATTTTTTGCCTTTTTAGCACAAACTAACATATTGCTTCCTAANGTTAAAGTTAGATCTAATAAATCCTTTGGTCCATTTCCCTTTAAAAGTTCTATTGCTTCCTTAACTTCAAGAGCATTTCCAACTGCATTTCCTAAAGGTTGATCCATATCAGAAATTACAGCTATTGTTTTTCTTCCTAGGGAATTACCTATATCAACCATTTCTCTTGCTAGTTCTTTTGCCTCTTCAGGAGTCTTCATAAATGCTCCTTCTCCAACTTTTACATCAAGAACAATAGCATCAGCACCAGCAGCGATTTTTTTACTCATAATACTAGATGCAATAAGGGACATATTTTCAACAGTTGCCGTAACATCTCTTAGGGCATATAATTTTTTATCAGCAGGAACCAAATTAGCACTTTGACCTATTATACTTACTCCAACTTCATTTGAGTTTCTAATAAAGTCTTCTTCTGATAGCTCTACTGAAAAGCCTTTAAAGGATTCTAATTTATCAATTGTTCCACCAGTATGACCAAGACCTCTCCCTGACATCTTAGCTACAGGAACTCCTAAAGATGCAACTAAAGGTGTTAAGCAGATACTAGTCTTATCACCAACCCCACCAGTTGAATGTTTATCTACTTTAATCCCCTTAATTGATGATAGATCTATTTTATCTCCTGAATTAACCATTGCCATAGTAAGATTCTTTGTTTCTTCTTTTGACATTTTATTAAAAAAGATAGCCATTATTAAGGCAGAGGCTTGATAATCTGGTATTTCTCCATTAGTGTATCCCTTAACAAAAAACTCAATTTCCTCCTTAGTTAATTCCATTCCCTTTCTTTTTTTTAATATTATGTCATACATCCTCATAATTTTTCCTCCTAAACAAGAACCCATAAAAAGTTCTTAATAAACTTCATTTTATTATTATGCTCTAGGATGGGAGTTTTTATATACTATGTTTATTTTATCATTATTTATTATCTCATAGTAAGTATCCATATAAGTTAAGACCTGATTGCCTAGTAACTTTTGTACAGCTCTAACATTAGCTCCATTTTGCAGTAAATGCACAGCAAAAGAATGCCTAAATGTGTTTAAATTGACATCTTTTTTGATTCCTGCTTTATGGGCATACTCTTTTACAATTCTCCAAACTCCTTGTCTTGTTAAATGGTTGCCATTTAAATTAACAAAGAGATTGTCCACACCCGATGATGCAATTTGATCTCTAATTTTCAAATATTCTTCTAAAGCTCTTACTGCACTTCTTCCAATAGGTATTAATCTTTCATAGTTTTTATTATCATAACATTTTACAAAACTTAATTCTAAGTTAACATGTTCAACCTTTATTCCAATAATTTCAGAAACCTTCATTCCTGTAGCATACATAAGTTCAAGTAAGGCATTATCACGAATTCCTTTATTGGAATCTTTATCAATTATTTTTATTATTTTATCTACTTCTTCAACGGTTAAAATAACTGGTAATTTTTTTGTAGTTGATGTATTTTTATAATAAATCTTAGGTATTTCATCTACTACTTCTTGATCTTTTAAATAATTATAGAAGCTTCTTAGACTTATCACTATTCTGTTTATTGATCTTTCTGATTTTCCTTGTCCTAGCAAATATTGAATATATGAAGAAACTGAAACATTATCAGTTTCATTAATATTTAAATTCTTGCTATTTAAATATTTTACATATAAGTTCACATCAGTTACATATGCATAAACAGTGTTCTCACTTTTATGACTTTTTAATAAGGCTTCCTTGTAATCATTCACAATTTCTTTCATAATTCTCCCCTATCCTAATATATTATTAATTCGACAAAAAACCGATCAATCCTTCTTTATCTTCATTAGATTAGGTTAATTTATAAACTTTTGTTAAGATAAATTTTATCAATCCTGGACTCATGTAGCACTCAATTAATACTCCTATTGAAAAGAGAATCAAAAAAAATCCATATTTCATTGTTAAAGACTCCAGTCTTATTTTAGTTCCTTGTCCATTAAAAAATTTTGTTTTAAATTTCAAAGAAGATAATTCTAAAGAAATTATGCTAATTCCAATAAAAAAAGGTATATAAAAAATATTTTGTGGAACTGTTGAAACTAAAGCTATCCAAAACCCCTTTCCATCGAAGGTAGTTAATAAAAAACTAAAGGTATATCCTAGAGTAAAACCCTTGATTAGATCAATAATTAAAATAATTGGTGCACCAAACTTAGTAAATCCTAAGGCTATAACAAGTAAAATAATAATAATGTTATTTTTAATAATACTTATTAAGAGCTGATTATTTTCTACCTGCTGAAGATTTAGGCTTTTAATAAATTCAGTAAAATAACTAGATAAACTATCTGCATCTATTCCATCCATATATTTTATGGTATATGAGCCCAGTAATATACCTACAAAGAAGAATGATACCACTAGTAAGTAAAAAATTTTATTATCTCTAAAATTTGAATTAATTTTTTTAATTATATCCATATTATTCCTCCTAATAACAGCTATAGAACATAATATGATTTGATTTTCGGTATTATTCATAATTGAATATATGTAAAATTAATTATTTTCTATAAAAAAACTGCTTCATAATTAATACTATGAAACAGTTTTTTTATTTATTAATAAAATTTTAGTTTTTTTGGCATTTTACCATAATAAATTTGAAGGGAGGTACATTTTCCCTATTTTTATGAGGCTCATCAATTTCGGAATATTCTATTAGACCATATTCTCCAAACTCTTTTTCTATTGATTCAGAATCATAAAAGAACATTTTTAATTCTTCTCTTATTTCAAAATAGTCCTTATCTAATTCTTTACCCTTACCAAACATTAGATTGTTCTTTGAAATAGTTGTGAAAATCATATATCCATTAGGCTTTAACTGATTATAACAATCCTTAATAAACTTTTCTCTTTCACTTCTACTTAATAAATGAATAAGGGCATAACAAAATATTCCGTCATAAAGCTTATTCTCAAAGGGCATATCAGTTACGGAACCTTTGAAAATATTAATATCAAGGCCATTTTCCTTTGCTAAATCTATTGCAGTTTTAGAAATTTCAATACCTGTTACATTTATTCCATTATCCATAAAAATTTTGGCATTTCTACCATATCCAATACCAGGTATTAATATATCCTTGATTTTCTTTTCTCTAAAAAAATCCTTCGTTAATATTGCTGAATCTGAAGGTTCAAATCCCCACATAGTTTGATTTTCTATAAAACTTGCTTCCCAAAATTCTGTCATATTTATCTCCTTTAAGTTTTTTTGTTTCCTTATATCTTCTATTATTTTATATCATTTTTGTAAAAAAAACACCTTCATTTACTTTTCATAAATGAAAGTGTCATGTACTAATTTTAGCTAACCTTATTTCTTAATCTTAGCTTATCAGCTATAATTGCTATAAATTCACTATTAGTAGGTTTTCCCTTTTCATTATGGATAGTGTATCCAAATAGCTTGTTAATTGCATCTACTTGACCTCTACCCCATGCAACTTCAATAGCATGTCTTATAGCTCTTTCTACTCTAGAAGCTGTTGTATTGTATTTCTTTGCTATTGATGGATATAGCTCCTTTGTCACCGCTGACAAAAGTTCCATATCGTTTACTACCATTGTAATTGCTTCTCTTAAATACATATAGCCTTTAATGTGAGCTGGAACTCCAATTTCGTGAATTATGTTTGTAATTTCTGATTCTAGGTCCATTTCACCCTTTGTTTGTGGCTTAACAGTATTTTCTATTACTGTAGAAGGCTTTTTAACTGCTTCTTCAGTATTTCCGTTAAACATTTCTCTTATTCTCTTTGTAAATACATCCATATCAAATGGTTTTACCACATAATAATCAGCACCTAAGGTTATTGCCTTTTGTGTTATCTTATCTTGTCCAACAGCAGATAATACAATAATTCTTGGCATTTTTTCAATATCCATTGAATTTAATCTTTCTAAAACTCCAAGTCCATCTAGATGTGGCATTATAATATCTAAAATAACTAAATCAGGTTTTCTTTCTTGTATTAACTCTAATGCCTCTCTCCCGTCTTTAGCTACTCCTGTAACTATAATATCCTTTTGATTTAGCAAATAGTCATTTAAAATACTGCAAAATTCCTTATTATCGTCAGCTATTAAAACTGAAATTTTTGAGTCTTTCATACTTCTCTCCCCCATATTTCCAAATTAATTCCTTAGTTATTATTATTTGATATTTTTTATTTTTTAAAATTCACCTATTAATATTATATATATAGATAAATCTTTAAAAAACAATCTTTTTTTATAAATAATTTATCATAATTATAGCATAAATAACTTAATATTGATAGCTTTTTTACAATTTTTTCTAATGTTTTTTTGTATAATTTGTAAGTACATTTTTTTGTACTAAAATTAAAGCAAATTAAGAGCACTTATAATGCTCTTAATTTATTATTCCTGCATCTTTTAACATCCATTCTATATATATTCCATATCCTACATCAGGCTTATTTATTAATACATGGGTTACTGCTCCAATTATTTTATTATCTTGTATAATAGGACTTCCACTCATTCCTTGGACTATACCTCCTGTTTTTTCAAGAAGCTCTTCATCAGTAACTTTAATTAACATACTTTTTGGCCCTGGCTCATCCTGTGGTAATAACTTAATTATTTCTATATCATATAATTTTGGACCANTTTCATCAACTGTAGTAATTATTTGAGCTTTACCTTCTTTTATTTCATTTCTAAATGCTATCTTTAGTGGTTTATTAGAAATTTTACTAGCAATATTGTTATTTGCAGTACCGAATATGCCTGATTCCGTATTCTTTTTAATAGTTGCTATACCTACTTTTTCATTGAGGAAGAGTCCCTTTAATTCACCTGGCATTCCCTTTTCGCCTCTTTTAATACTAATAACTGATGAATCTAAAAGATTACCGTCTTTTATTATAAAGGGTTCATTTGTATCTCCATCGGTTATTGGATGTCCTAAGGCTCCAAAGGTTTTGCTTTCTTTATGATAAAAGGTTAATGTTCCAATACCTGCCGTTGAATCTCTTACCCATAAGCCAAGCCTATAATTATCTCCTTCTTTTTCCAAATTTATTTCTTTATTTTGAGAAACATCATTTCTTAAGTATTGCAAAGTTACTCTTGAGTCCTTACATTCACTTATTTTTCTTGAAAGATCCCTTGAATTTTCAATTTCTTCTCCATTAATTTTAACTATTACATCTCCAAGTTGTATACCAGATCTTTTTGCCGGACTTTCTACCTGACCCTTTTCACAATTAACATCTGAATATCCTACTACAAGAACTCCCTTAGTAGAAAGCTTTATTCCTACTGTATTTCCACCTGGATAAAGTTCTAAATCATTAATTTTTGAAACTCTCACCGATTTTAAAGGTATAAATCCTAAAAATTTCACTTCAATTTCATCTTTATTTATGGAATAATTTTTAATTAGAAAATTAGAGGATATATCCATATTTGATGTTTCAATTGAATTGGATACATATATTGTCTCTGGTATTTTTCTTAAACTCAGGAAGGTAATTAAACTTAGAAGTAATATTAGAACACATGATGTATATACAATTTTAACCTTAGATTTTCTCATTCTATCTCCTCCTCGTATAATTAACTTTCCCTGAATGTTTTAGATTATGCTGTAAGTCTTTGCTAGTAAATTCTTTTATTTCTATAAAAAATAAAATCATAGCATTTCGCTATGATTTTATTCTTTGCAGATTTAAATATTCTTATGTATTAAATTTGAATACTATTTGATATTTCTTCTTTTTTTATTGTTGCAAACTTGACCATTTCAGATGCATTTTCTATTGTTACATTGCTTAGTTCATCTCCACTAGTCATTTTTGCAATTTCATTTATTTTTTCTTCTTTAGTTAAAATCTTTATTTGTGTAAATGTCTTATTATTTTCAATCTTTTTTGATACAAAATAATGACAATCTGATAAAGCTGCAATTTGTGGAAGGTGGGTAATGCATAAAACTTGATGCTTTGTTGCCACTTCATACATTTTTTCCCCAACTCTCTTTGCAATAGAGCCACTAATACCTGTATCAATTTCGTCAAAAATTAATGTAGGAATTTTATCCTTATCAATGAATACACATTTTAAAGCTAACATTATTCTTGATAATTCCCCTCCAGATACAACCTTTTCTAAAGATTTAAGAGGTTCTCCAGGGTTAGTAGATATCATAAAAGAAACTTCATCAAAGCCTCTTTCATTAAATTCTTCTTTTTGCTCTATGAAGATTTTTATATCAGCCTTATCCATACCTATATAAGATAATTCATATTTTATTTTTTCTTCTAAAAGAAGAGCATTTTCAACTCTTATATGATGAATTTTTAAGGCTGCTACCTTCATTTTTTCTTCTATTTTGTCTTTTTGAATTTCTAGCTTTCTGATAACCTCTTCTGAATTTATTAGTTCATCATATTGTGTTTTTAGTTTATCTAAGTAATTTAATATTACTTCTATTGATTCACCATATTTTTTCTTATATAAACTAATTTCATATATTCTAGAATTTATTTTTTCAAGTTCAAATTCATCATAATATATTTCTGATGAAAGATCTCTTATTTCTCTTGAAATATCCTCTAATACATATAAAGTTTCTTCAACACGATCTTTCTTTTCTTTTATTTTTTCAAAATGCTTTTCTATAGAGGATAATTCATTTACAACTTTAGATAAGCCCTCAATTACGGAAATTCCTTCATTGCTATTATCCAAAATTGCATAAGATTTATTTAATGCTAAAGAGATTTTTTCAGCATTGTTTAAAATATTAAATTCTTCATTTAACTGCTCTTCTTCGCCAATCTTTAAATTAGCCTTTTCTATATCATCAATTTGAAATTTTAAATAATCTATAAGTTTCTCCCTATCTGTATTTCCATTAAGGGATTTTATTTTATTTATTATTTCACCTTGCTCGTTTCTTAGTGCTTCAAATTCATTTAAATATTTATTTATCTTATCCCCTATAAAATCATCTAAGTAATAGATGTGAGATGCTTTATTTAATAAATTTTGATTTTGGTGCTGTCCATGAATATCTAGTATTTTTTCTCTTAATTTTCTTATATAAGATAATACTACAGACTTTCCATTAACTTTAACAATACTTTTTCCATGTAGGGTTGTTTCCCTAGAAATTATTAATATATCTTCATCTTCAATTTCTAACTCTTTTAATAAAGGTAAAATATCTTCATTTTCTATTGTAAATATAGCTTCAACAAAAGTTTTATTTTCCCCATATCTTATTAATTCCTTTGAAAACTTTCCACCTAAAACATAATCTATGGTATCTATTAAAATTGATTTTCCTGCACCAGTTTCTCCTGATAAGATGTTAAATCCTTTACCAAATTCTACTGATAAATCTTGAATTAAGGCAAAATTCTTTATATTTAATTGTAATAACATATTATATCACCTTTATAAAATCATTTTTCTAACTTCTTCAACTAATTCAACAGCCTTATCTATTGTTCTTACTAAGATAAAAATTGTATTATCTCCTGCTATTGTGCCTGCAACTTCTTTATCAAAAAGTTTATCAATAGCTTCTGCAACAGCCATAGCTGATCCTGTAAGTGTTTTAACTACAACAATTTTATCAACATTTTCTACAGAAACTGCAGCATTAATTAAAATACTTACTAATTTATCATTAATATCTTTTTCTTCTTTCACAGGCTCAACATATTTATATCGTCCATTAATACCTTGGACCTTTAATAATTTTAAAATTTTAATATCTCTTGAAACTGTAGCCTGAGTAACATCAAAACCTGCTTCTTTAAGTTCTTCTGCTAATTCTTCTTGAGTTTCTACATCCTTTTTACTTATTATTTCTAATATCTTTTCATATCTTTTAGATTTCATTTAATCACCTTTACTCCCTAGAGTTATTCAAAATTTTTGACCTTAAGATTTTAAAATAATCATAATCATCAAACAATATGATATTAGCATATTCTTCTGCTTTTTTAACTCTTACAAAAATTTCATCTATTAATTTAATTGCTTTTTGCCCATCAAAATTAACATAAGCCTCATTTTGCCAATTTTCTGCCTTTATCACAATTTCACTATGGCTATTTAAAACAATTGTATGGATTCCTTGTGTATGAGGGCAGATTGGAGTTAAAATTATAACATCTAAATCTGGATAAATAAATGGTCCCCCTGCAGAAAATGAATAGGCTGTAGAGCCTGTAGGGGTCGATATTATAAGGCCATCTCCTTTAAACTTACAATATTTTTTACCATCAATAAAGATTTCAAAATTAATCATTCTTGATAAAGTTTCCCTTAAAATAACGATATCATTTAAGGCTAGGGATCTATCCTTATTATTTTGAAGGGGCAAATCACAAGTTAAAAGCATTCTTTTTTCAGAAATATAATCACCATTTTTTATTTTCTCAAAAGCCTTGTCTATTTCTGATATCTCAATACTTGTTAAAAATCCTAGATTCCCTATGTTTATTCCTAATATAGGTACATTTACTTTACCATTTATACCTCTTGCAACGCTTAGTATAGTACCATCTCCCCCTAATACTATTATTAAGTCCAGGGGATTTACAAAACTATAATCAGCTATTTCATAACTATTTAGTAAAATAATCTCTATATCTTGAAAATATTCATTAATTTTTTCTTTTACTTTTTCTATAATTTTATTTTCTTTATCTTTGGAAGGATTTCTAGCAATAGCAATTCTCTTCATAACCTCATTCCCTTACATCTTTTATATAGTTAAAATATTTTTATAAGACTTCAAGAAAATCCCGAAGTCCTATAGTTCATTATAATAAATTATGAGATTCATTTATGACCTTTTCTATATCCTCTAACTCAAAATTACTTTCCCTATTTATGTCCTTAGTAAAATAAACTAAATATTCAATATTTCCTTCAGGGCCCTTTATTGGTGAATAAGAAAGATTAATTATTTTTAAGTTGTTCTCTATTAAGAAATCTACAATATTTTGAACTACTTCCTTATGTACATTAATATCTCTAACAACACCCTTTTTCCCTACTTTTCCTCTACCTGCTTCAAATTGAGGCTTAATAAGGGCAACTACTTCACCATTATCCTTTAGCAAGTTTAAAGTTGCTGGCATTATTGTCTTTAGGGATATAAAAGATACATCAATAGATGCAAAATCTGCTGGCTCCTTAGTATCTTCTAAAGTCACATATCTAATGTTAGTTCGCTCCATGCATACTACTCTTTCATCAGTTCTTAATTTCCATGCAAATTGGCCATAACCAACATCAATTGCAAATACTTTTTTAGCTCCATTTTGAAGCATGCAATCGGTAAAGCCTCCGGTAGATGCACCAATATCAATACACACCTTACCTTCTAAAGCTAGTTCAAACTCCTTTATTGCTTTTTCAAGCTTTAATCCACCTCTACTTACATAGGGAATGGGATTACCTTTAAATATAATGTCTGAATCTACATTTATTTTTGTTCCAACCTTATCTACCCTTATACCATCAACAAATATTTTTCCTTCCATTATTGCTGCTTTAGCTCTTTCTCTTGATTGAAATATTCCCTTTTCAACTAGTAATACATCTAATCTTTCTTTCTTCACAGGTTCATTATCTCCTTTATAAAAATTCTAGAATTTGATTAGCAATACCTTCTGGATCTAATTTATTTTCTTTATATAAAATATTTGTATTTCCCTGAGGTACAAAGCTATCAAANCCTAATAACTTAATTTTTTTATCAAATCCCATTTCATTTAATTTCATTGATACATAACTTCCAAAACCACCATTTTTAATATTATCTTCAACAGTTACAATGTTATAGCCTTCAGCTATAAGTTTCTTTAGCATATCGTCATCTAGTGGTTTTACAAAAGTTGCTGAAATAATCTTAGGATTAATATTATGTTCTTTTAATATTTCTTTAGCTAAAATAGAGTGCTGCACCATTTTACCTACTGCTATTATTGCTACATTTTCGCCTTCATCTATCTCTTCCCATTTACCTAAATTTATTTCTTTAAGTGGTTTTAAAGGAATATCAAAGTCATTGCCCTTAGGATATCTAATTGCTACAGGGCCATTGAAATTTACCGCCCATTTAAGCATAAGCTTTACTTCATCTAAATGCTTAGGGGCTAGAATATTCATATTTGGCATCATTGATAGATAGGATAAATCAAATATTCCCTGATGGGTTTCACCATCTTCTCCTACTATCCCTGCCCTGTCTATAGCAAAGGTAACGGGCATGTTTTGGATACATACATCATGAACTAATTGATCAAAAGCTCTTTGAAGGAAGGTTGAATAGACAGCAAAAACTGGTTTCATATCTGCACTAGCTAACCCTGCTGCTAATGTTGCTGCATGGCCTTCTGCAATTCCAACATCAAAAAATCTTTTTGGAAATTCCTTTGCAAAATCTGTAAGGCCAGTTCCATCAGGCATAGCTGCAGTAATTGCAACTATTTTATCATCTTCTCTTGATAATTCTGAAATTGCGTCTCCAAAGGCTTTAGAATAATTTCTTTTACTTTTACTTAAAGCTTCTCCACTTTCTAAATCAAAGGGGCTAACTCCATGATATTTCTTTGGGTTTCTTTCTGCTAATTCATATCCCTTTCCTTTTGAAGTAATAACATGAATTACTACAGGTTCATTTATTTCCTTAACTTTATTAAAGACTCTAGACATCATATTAATATCATGACCATCTATAGGACCAATATATTTTAATCCCATATCTTCAAATACCATTGAAGGAACAAGGAATTGTTTTATACTTCCCTTAAATCTTGATATATAATTTGCTATTTTTTCTCCTGCCTTATTAGCTTTTAAGGTAGCATTTACATTTGATTTAAGTTTATTATATTTAGGTTCCACCCTTAGATTATTTAAGTGGTTAGAAAGCCCTCCCACATTATGAGATATTGACATTTGATTATCGTTTAATACAACAATTAGCTTTGTCTTATTAAAGCCAACATCATTTAAAGCTTCTAAGGCCATTCCTCCTGTTAAGGCTCCATCTCCAATTACTGCAATAATATTATTTTTTTCCTTTTTAATATCTCTTGCTCTTGCCATTCCAAGGGCTGCAGAAATTGAGGTACTGCTGTGGCCAGTATCGAAGGTATCATATTTACTTTCAGATCTTTTTGGAAAGCCACTAAGGCCATTATATTGCCTTAAGGTATCAAATTTATCTTTTCTTCCTGTTAAAATTTTATGAATATAGCTTTGGTGTCCAACGTCCCAAACTATTTTATCTTTTTCTAAATTAAAACTATTAAATAAACTTATAGTTAACTCTACTACTCCTAGATTTGAAGCTAAATGTCCTCCTGTTTTGGAAACAGTTTCAATTAGAAACTCTCTAATTTCTTCAGCTAAAACTTCTAATTCTACATTGCTTAATTTTCTAACTTCCTCCGGAGTAGTTATTTTATCTAATATTTTTCCCATAATTAAACCTTTCTTTAGCACTCTCTATTTAACAAATCTAATGTTAAGTCCTTTAAATATACAGTATCTTCTGAAAGGCTTTCTAGCAATTCTATACATTCATTTGTCAATCTTTCACATTCTTTTTCACAATGCTCTAAACCAAATAAGGTAATAAAGTTTGATTTATGATTATTTTCATCACTACCTGTATTTTTACCAAGNTTGTTAACATCGCCAGTTATATCTAATATATCATCTTTTATTTGGAAGACTAATCCTAGCTTCTTTCCAAATTCATTTAATATTTTAATATCTTCCTCTGGAGCATTTGCTACTATTGCAGCTGATACTATTGAAACTCTTATTAATTCTCCAGTCTTTTTATTGTGCATATAAAGAAGTTCATCTTTAGTTATTTCATTATTTTCGTTTATTATATCAACAACTTGACCGCCAATCATTCCTTCTGGACCAGATGCCTTTAATATTTCATTAGAAGCAACTAGGGCACTTTTATCATGGTTAAGTGAAAAGCTCATTAATAAATTTGCTGCTTCATTTAATAGGGTATCTCCTGCTAAAACAGCAATGTTTTCACCAAATTTCTTATGATTTGTTGGCATGCCTCTTCTTAAGTCATCATCATCCATGCAAGGTAAATCATCGTGAATTAAAGAATATGTGTGAATCATTTCAATTGCTAAAGCCATATCTATAACTTCACTAATATTTTTCTTATATAAATTATAAGTTAATAAAAATAATAGAGGTCTAATTCTTTTTCCCCCAATATTTAAACTATAACTTACTGACTCATATATTATTTTATTATAACTTCCCTTGTTTTCAAAATACTTTTGTAAATTCTCGTTAATAATTTTTCTAAATTCTTCATACTTTTTCATTTTCGAGCTCCACTTCCATATTATCTTTTATTTTTAGTAGTTTCCCTTCAAGAGTATTTAGACTTTTATATAATTTATTAACTAATTTAACTCCAGATTCATACTCTTTCATTAGCTCTTCTAAAGGTAATTCATTATTTTCCATGTTATTTAAGATATCTTGTAATTTTTTAATCATATCTTCATAAGATTCTTTTTTAGCCATTATCTTCTCAACTCCTTAATTTAAGGAAGTAAATTTCCCTTTTATTTCTCCATCCTTAAAAACAATATTTATTTCTTCTAATTTATTTATCTCTTCTTTAGATGAAATTATATTATGATTATTATCCTTTATAATTGTATACCCTTTATTTAAAACATTTATAGGATTATGTGCTTGAAGAATATCGCTTAATGACTTTAATTTCATCTTTTCTTTGTCTATCTTATTTTCTATTATTTTATTAAGACTATCCTTTAGCCTATCAAGATCTAAATATGAGTTTGAAATAATTATTTCTGGATTGTTTAAGGAAAGAAATTTTTTATAATTTAATAGTTTCTCCCTTTCATATAAGAATTTTCTATCTATTATTTCATTTATCCTATCTTTATAATTGTTGATTTCTGTAAATATTTCTTCTTCTAGGGGTACAGCTATTTCTGCTGCTTGGGAAGGTGTTGATGCCCTTACATCACTTACAAAATCAGAAATTGTAAAATCCACTTCATGACCTACTGCAGATATTATAGGTATTTTAGACTTAAAGATGGTCTTTGCTAGTTCCTCTTCATTAAAATTCCAAAGATCTTCAATAGAGCCTCCCCCTCTACCTATAATTATTACATCCACATTTTTATTTTTATTAAAATATTCAATTCCAGAAATTATAGTCTTATAGGCACCTTCTCCTTGAACTAAAGCAGGATATAGCACAATATCTACTAAACTATTTCTACGCCTTGTTACGTTTATTATATCTCTAATAACTGCTCCTGTTTCAGAAGTTACAATTCCTATCTTTTTAGGCATTATTGGAATTGCTTTTTTATTTTCTTCTGAAAAATATCCTTCCTTAGCTAGTTTGTTCTTTAGCTTCTCAAACTTTATATGTAATTCTCCTAAACCTTCCTTTTGAAGTTTATTTATATAAAGCTGCATTGAACCCAAGCCTGGATATAGTGAGCATCTACAGCTTGCCACTACTTCCATACCCTCTTCAAGCTTAAAATCTAATTCTAGAGCATTACTTTTAAACATAACGCAATTTATTTTACTTGATGTATCTTTTAGGGAAAAATATATATGACCACTTGAATGGTATTTTAAATTTGATATTTCTCCCTTTACTAAAAGATTATTCAATATAAAATCATTATCTAGTGTTCTTTTTATATAATTATTTAACTCTGTTACAGTTAATGTTTTCAGTTTCATTTCTTTCTAACGCCTCACATGCATTCTTTATTAGTAGTGTCGTTGTTAAAGCACCAACTCCACCTGGAACCTTTGTAATAAGTTTTGCAATTTTGCTAACCTCATCAAAGTCTACATCACCTGTTATTTTACCATTTAGTGAAGAAGTTCCTACATCAATTACAATTGAGCCTTCCTTTACATATTCCTTTGTTAAGAATTTTGGTTTTCCTATAGCAACTATTATAATATCAGCTTTTCCTGTTATCTCTTTTAAGTTTTTTGTTTTTGAATGACATATGGTTACTGTTGCATTTTTACTTAACATTAATTGTGCAACAGGTTTTCCTACTATATTACTTCTTCCTATTACTGTAACATTTTTTCCTTCTAAATCAACCTTTGACTTCTCTAATAATGTTAATACTGATTTTGGCGTACAAGGAATGATTTCTCCTTCTCCAGAATATAATTTTCCTTGATTAATATAAGTTAAGCAATCAATATCCTTCTTAGGAGATATTTTATTTATAATTTTCTTTTCATTTAGTCCCTTAGGAAGAGGTAATTGAACTATTATTCCATCAATTTCTCTATCATTATTTAATTCTTCAATAATATTAATTAGATGCTCTTCTTCAATATCCTCTTCTAAAAGAACTTTTTTAAATTTACATCCTAATGATAAAGCCACTTTTTCTTGGCTATTTATGTAATATATAGATCCTTCATCATTACCAATTAAAATTGAAGCAATCTTTGGTTCTCTTTTGTTATTTTCTTTTCTTAGTTGTACAAATCCTTTAATTTCTTCTTTAATTTCACTTGCTATTAATCTTCCATCTATAATATTATCCATAATACCTCTCCCCTTAAATAATTTTATAAACTTTTAAAAGCTTTATCTAAAAGACCATTTACAAAAGNTACNCTTTTTTCATCTGAATATTTTTTTGTTAACTCTATAGCTTCATTAATAGATACTTTTTCTGGTATATCATCGAAATAAAGCATTTCTGCTAAAGCAATTCTAAGTATTGTTAAGTTTACTTTAGATATTCTATCTATTGTCCATTTATTTAAAGATTTTTCTATTTTCTCATCGATAACTTCTTTGTTTTCTTCTACCTTTGTTAAAATAGTTTTTATATATTCTACATCTATTGTACCTAATTTCATCTCATAATCTTCAAGAAATGTATTGTAAGTTTCCTCTAATGTATTCTTGCTTAAAGTCATACTAAATAGTAGTTCCATTGCAATTTCTCTGGATTTTTTTCTATTTCTATTCATAATATCCTCCTTGGTATCTATATTATTGACTTTACCTATTCTTTTAATCAATAAATATACTACACTAAAATTATTTAAATCACAAGAAAAACACCCTCTGAAAAATCAGAGGGTGAGATTAATTTTCCTTTTTTTCTTCCTTTTCAGTTTTAGGTAGGTAAATGTTTTGAACAATTACATTAACAGCTTCTACCTTTAAGCCAGTCATTGTTTCAACTGTTTTCTTAACATTTTCTTGAACAGCTCTTACTACTTCTGGTATTTTAATTCCATATTCTACTGATAAGTATAAATCAATTGCAGCATTATCTTCATTTAAAGTAACTTTAACATTTTTTCCTGAGCTTTTCTTACCTTTTANCAATTGTGATATGTTATTACTGATATGTTGTAAATCTACAACACCTTTTATTTCTTGTGCTGCTATACCAGCTATTACGCTAACAACTTCGTCAGAAATTTTTACTATTCCCATAGTTTCATCATTGTTCATTTTTTCCATGATATTACCTCCTAAGTGTTATTAAACACCTTTTTTCTTAGGTATATTATAACAAACCAATAATTATATTACAATGTATTATTTTGTTTCAATTATTACATCGCTAATTCCTGAAACATTTTCAGCAATTTCTTGAATAGCTACAGTATCAGCTTCTGTTAACTCATCTGATCTAACAACAATTCTTACCTTATTTCCTTCAATTGAACATAATGCATCTTCAAATCCTCTATTTTTAACGTTAACTTCAATTTGTCCTTCTTGATTTATTAACATTGTCTTTTCTATTAACTCATTATTTGCTAAGTCTTTTTCTTCCTGAGCAGTATTTTCATTATTAATTACTTCGTTAAGTTGTTGTATAGTTGCTGAATTTAATTGTTCCTTCTCACTTCTTATGCTGTAGAAATAATCTTGTGTGCCTAAGGTTTCTTTATCATCCTTCTTATCCTCTTTTTCCTCTTTTTCTTCCTCAAAGTTTGCTTGTGAAATAACTTGACCTAAATCTGTTGGATCATTTAGGCCTGAAGCATTTAATTTTGCTGCTAATACTCCTACAAAAGCTATAAGAGCCATTAGCGTGAAAATAATACCAAATTGTTTTTTTGTCATTTTTAATTCCCCCCATCTATTTTACATTTAAATTATATGCTATTCCTTCATTGGATATACATTTACTTTATCAATTGAAATGTCATATAAACTTGAAACAGCAACTTGAATATCATATTTAACTTTACTGCTTGTTGCGCCTTCTGCTACAATAACAACTCCCGATATTTCAGGCTTATTTACTTGCAGAATATATGGTTCAGAAGAGCTGCCATCACCTGCCATTACAACTTTTGTGCCATCTGTCTGCTGATTATTAGTTCTTTTCCCTCCTTGACTATCACTTTCTTCTGTAAATGATTGTGTAGTAGTATCTTCTGTAGCCGGTACTTTTATTTCCCCGCTTTTAAAGTAAATCATTACCTCTACTTCTCCAACCCCTTCAATTTTTCTTAAAAGACTTTTCAATTCACTTTTTTGCTGGTCTTCATAGTTCTGAATTATATTGTTTCTTTCATTGCTGATTTCATCGGTATTTCCATTAATTGTTCCCTCGCTATTTACACTTAGAGAAGTATTAGTTTTTTTCCTCGTAGTGGTTAAAAAACTAATAGCAAGTAATAGAAAGGCTAAAACTAACGCAATGCAAACTACATTTAAAAATTTTTTATCATTGATAATTTTAGTAAGCTCTTTTTTAAAATCCTTATTCCCCATTTTTTCACTCCTACCCATTAATTTTATATACCTCTATTTTGTCCTTTGTTACATTAAAGTTTTCCATTAAGTAACCTACTATTTCATCCTCATTATCTATCTTTTCTACAACTTCATTTTCATCTGTACTATTGATTATTACCTTTTGTATTTTTCTTGTTCCCTTCTCCCTTACACCTACTTGAATTTTTTCAATAGAATATTCAATATTCTTAGTATCAATATTACACTTTATATTACTTTCAAAATCTTGATTTTTAAATTCCTCTTTTAATAACTTATTGCAGTTTTTTTCTAAGTTTTCCTTAAATACTTCTAAAGTAGAATTACCGTATTCTTTATTACTGCTAACCTCTATACTACTATCCTCCTTATCTACTTCAAAATATTCTACAATATTACTAACTATTACATTTTCATCACTAGAAAATATTCCAATTATGGGCGATATCATAACTGCTATTAATATTAAACCTAATACAAATTTTAAATATTTTTTCATACTATTATCTGGTGCTATAAGTTCTATGGCTGAAATTAATATTATCATGGTTGCAAGAGTGACTACATATTCTTTAATTAACTCCATAAATATCTATCCTCCTACTACAAATTTCCCTGCCGAAGCTATTATCCCAATTATTACAAAAAACATTAAGCTTACTGATAGTACACATGATATTAATAAGGTTATGGAATCTGAAACAGCTACAATAGAACTTGTAATTCTTTTATCTGTTATTGGTTCTATAACAGAAGCTGAAAGTTTATATATTAGGGAAATTAATACAAGCTTTATTACTGGGTATAGCATCATTAGTATTATTACTAGCAATCCAAAAGCACTTACAGCATTTTTTATTATTAAGGCATACCCTGCCACAGAAGCAATAGCATCTGAAAAGGCCTTCCCAACTATTGGAATAAAATTGTCCACTGCAAATTTTGTTGTTTTAAGGGTTACCGCATCTATAGTAGAGGATGTTATTCCCCTAACTGCTAAAAATCCAATGTAAGTAACTAAAATTATCCCCTGGATCCAAACTGTTACTTGTTTTGTAAGCTTACATAAATTACTTATTTTATATTCAGTTGATATGTTGTTTACAAATTGAAGCACAAAGGATATTAGTATTAATGGAATTATTATAGTTTTATATATTCTTGGAATTAATATTGTCATTACTAACACTATTGGGTCTAAAGTTGCAGCCTGAGCAAATCCTCCTATTGTGCCTATCATCATTACTAACACAGGTAATAAGGCTGCCATAAAATCAGCCAGTTTATTTATTAAGTCAATTGCAATATTTATAGAAACTATAAAAGATTTAGAAAGTAAGATTATCAAAATACAGTAACACGCAAAAAAAGCTATATTACTTATGCTGTCATTTGAAAAGGCAGACTGTAAATTTTTAATTAAGGAGCATATAATAGCAATTGCTATTATACTTATGCATAAAGTTAAGGAAGTCTTTACTTCTTTAAAGAGAAAGGCAATTATTGAATTTATAATCGTTTTAAAGGATATATTGCCTTCTCCATTTTCTACATAACTTTTTATATATTGAACAGGATCTAAGTCGTTTAAGATTTCAATATCAAGTTTCATATTATTTATATAGTTATATAGGGAATCTAATTTATTATTAATTTCATCATCTTCAATTTTTTCTTCTGAAACTGCTAGGTTATTTATTTCATATGCATAAACTCTATTTCCCGGAAAAAATGCCAAGGTTAAAACTAAGCCTAAAATAAATATTATTATTTTGTTTTTTATAATACATTTCTTTTTCATATTATCACCTATAATATTTGAAGTATGGATTCAAGAACAGCCATAAGTATTGGAATTGCCAATGATAGTATTAAAATTTTAGCTGAAAATTCAACCTTACTTCCTATACTGGATGCACCAGCATCTTTACATATTTCACTACAAAAGGTTGCTAAATATGCTATTGCAAGTATTTTTATTACAACCCCGATATAAACAATATCTATATTAGTTTTACTAGATATATCTTTTATAAAGTAGATTATTTCACTTAATTGGCTGATAACTAATAAAAATATTAAAACTCCTGCAGCTGCAGAAATTAAAACTGCAATATCACTTCTTTTATCTTTAAATATCAAGTAAAGGAATAGCGTAGAAAGTGCAAAGGCTACTATTTGAATAATTTCCATAGCGCACCTATAACATAAACATTGTTCTTACAGCGCTAAATAAATCGCTGATAAGTCCAATTAATGTGATTAATATTATTACTATTCCTGCAATATTTGTCATTACAGCAACATCATCTTTGCCACTTACCTTTAAAACTTTATCTATTACAATAAGCAGCACTCCCATTGCCCCTAATTTAAAAATAATGCTTACATCTAGCATAAAATTCCCTCCTACTTTATATTAAAAATATTACTATCATTGCACCTATACATATTCCTANACTTCTGTACATCTTTACATTCTTTTTTGCTATTTCTTCTGCAGAGCCACAGTTTATTTTTAGATTTTCAATAGTCAAATTAAATAATTTATCTTGTCCATAAACTCCTGATTCTCCTAAAGACTTTAGAAAATCCTTAATTACCCTCAGATCTTCCTTGTTTAAACGAAAGTCTGAACTCATATTTTTATACTCTTCTTTAAAGGATTCATAAATACTATTACTTTCTCCTAATAGAAGTTTTTCTGAAACCTTCACCAATATATCTCTTATTGGTGAATCTACCTTGTAAGATATATATTTTAAAGCTTCTGGCATAGGTGTATTTGCATATATAACTTCATTATTTAAAAACAATGTTGCTTTCAGAACATTGTTTAATTGTATACTTCTTCTTTTATAGACTTCTCCGTAGTAAAAACCAATATAAGTACATGAAAGAAAAATCACAGCACAAGATATTACTTTAAGCAATCTACTTCCCCCTTTATTCCCACTGAATATATTTTTTCTATATTTCCAACCTTATTTCGATTACTTAATATAACTATTCTTTCAAGAATTTTATTGTCTAATAGATCTTTAAAAATATTTCTATTATATATATCTTCAATATTATAGCCATGAATAGTGACCACAACATTTACTCCTGAATTAAAAGCCATATTTAAAGCTTCAATATCTCCTTTAGTTCCTATTTCATCGCAAATTAAAATATCAGGTGATAAACTTCTTATTGCCATTATCATTCCTTCTCTTTTCAAACAATTATCTAATACATCGCTTCTTACTCCAATATTTAACTGGGGCACACCATTATAACAAGCTGCTATTTCACTTCTTTCATCGATAATGCTTACTTTTTTACCTCTAAGGCCTATAATGGGCATACCTTCTGATATATTTCTTGCTATATCTCTTAAAATTGTAGTTTTACCGCATTTAGGAGGTGAAACTATTAAAGTGTTATAAACTCTATCATTATAACTAATATATTTCATTAATTCGTTGGAACAGCCAATAACTTCTCTACATATCCTTATATTTATTGATGAAATATTTCTAATAGTTCTTATTTCTCCCTTTACTAAAACACACTCACCTGCTATTCCTATTCTATGACCACCTCTTATTGTTATATAACCTTGTTTGATTTCTTCCTCATAAGCATATAAGGAATAATTTGATATTTTCACTAGTATCTGTTTCATATCCTCCTCCTTAACTACATAGGGGAGAAGGATTTCACCTTTTGCCAAATTTATTATTATGGGTTTATCTATCTTTATCCTTATTTCTTGAACTTGTTTTTCTAAAAGTATATCCTTTATTAATTTACTAATATTTTGAGGTAAAACTTTCAAAATTTCCTCATATCTCAATTTCACCACTTCCTTTTCTAAGGTTATATTTAAACTTATTTCTTTCTATCAAATAATATTCATACTTATAAATAAATATGTAAAATATTTTTAAAATTAAAAGTTGATCTATATGCTTTACACTTTCTTAAAGACAAAAATAGGATATGTTTTAAATTACTTCTTTCGAATAATTTAAAACATATCCTATTTTTTATTAATTCTTGTAAATAAAATCACAAAATTTTTCGTATTTAATTATTAAATTGCATCATTATGACAGAAAGGACATGGTATAGTCTTATTATTATCCATAGATTCTTTTTCTACAAATAAAGATTTACTACAATTTTTACAATTTATTTCAATAAATTCATTATCCATTTCAATTAAATCTTCAATAGTTACTTCTTCAAATAATTCATCCTGTAAACCAGTTACATCCTCATCTAGATATTGGATGTTTTCTTCTAAGGATTCTTGCCTTACATTTAATTCCTCAACAACTATAGACAAGTCATCTAATACAGATAAAATATTAGTAAAAATATCTTGATATTCCTCATTATTAACTTTTTTTATATCTTTTTTAATAGTGTCTATTTTACTTTTTATATTTTTCATAACCAACTTTCCTTTATTAGCAATTTTATTATTAATAAATACTTATAATAAAAAGCTAAGTTGTAACTTAGCCTTTACTATAATTATTGTACTCTTTCCATGTATTCACCAGTTCTAGTGTCTACTCTGATAGTGTCTCCTTCATTTACAAACATTGGAACATTAACAACCGCTCCAGTTTCTAATGTTGCAGGTCTCATGGCGTTAGTTGCTGTATTTCCTTTAACAGCTGGATCGCATTGAGTTATTAATAATTCAACAAAGTTTGGTGCTTCAACTGAGAAAGCTTCTCCTTTGTAAAATTTAATTATTGCAAACATATTTTCTTTTAAATATTTTATTGCTTCTTCAACTTTTTCATATTCTAATGGGATTTGTTCGAAAGTTTGTTGATCCATGAAGTAATATAATTCTCCATCTGAATAAAGGTATTGCATTTCCTTTCTTTCTATTACTGCTTCTTGTAACTTAGTAGTTGGGTTAAAAGTTGTATCTGTAACTCCACCGGAAATAACGTTTCTAAGCTTTGTTCTTACGAAAGCAGCACCTTTACCAGGTTTTACGTGTAAGAAGTCTATAACTGTATAAACTTGTCCTTCATACTCAAAAGTAGTACCTTTTCTTAAATCTCCTGCTGATATCATTAAGTATCCCTCCAAAACTTTTTCAATATTTAATATAACTTATTGTTACCTAATTAGCCATAAATAAACATTACTATGACATAACAAAAATATTTTATCAAAATTTATTAATAAAAGCAATTATTTATATTAACTTCATTAATATGGTATCACATATTTTCTATCTCTAACTCTAAGGTTAATTTTTCTTTATTATACTTTATACTATAGTTATTTATATTATATCCTTCCAATTTATTAAAGGAATTTATAACTTCATTATTAGTTCCTTCAATAATTAATCTTCCAATCCATTTTCCCTCTTTTTTATTATAACTGACAACTTCTAAATTTTCTATTAAACTTAACTCACTTTCTATATCCTTTATATTTTTAACAGCTTTCTCTTCTCTTATACATTCAAATTCATTAATATTTTCCTGCATATCATCATGGCTTAAAAAGAAAGCTTGCAGCAAGCTTAAGATTAGTACGATAAATATAGTAATTTCCTTTTTTCTCATAGTTCTACTCCTAAAATATACCCTTTACCTTTATTCTTAGATATTGATTTAATTTTTATTTTCTTTCCTTCTTCAATGGAATAAACTTTATCTTTATTACTAGTTTCAATANTCCCAATACCATTACTTATTTCTAGTTTTGAAATATCCTTATCTATTTCTTCTATTATGATTAATATGTTTTTCTTGTTTTTAGGCTCTTCAACTATTGAAAGTACTTCAATGGCAGGTTCTGCCTTATTATTTTTAAAAGAACTTATTGTAAGTGGTAAAATAAATATATTAATTAAAATTAAAATATTTAATAATCTTTTTGTTGATATTTCCCTTTTTGCATTTACACCTTCTAAATAATCTATTGGTAGGAAATTTTTATTTCTTATATATTTTTTCATACAATATTTTCCCAGCCTTTCCTTCCTTAAAGTCTTTAATTAGTTTTAATTCTGACAGTGAAGAATCTTTAATAATAACTTTATTTTTACTGCTATCATCATATAATTTTTCCTTTAATTCATCTAAATTACTAGATAGATAGGATTTAATAATTATATCTTCCTCAACATCCACAAGATAATAGATGCTATTAAGTTTAAAAATTGCTAAAAAATCTTTTATTTTATTCTTTTTCCTTAAATAATTCTTAACCCAAAATTGTACAGGTTTAATTTCTAAAGACCTTGCGTTCCTATATAATTCCTTAGAAACAACATTTTTAATGGAGTATAGAAAAACTTCCTGATCCTTATGCCTATAATCATAATGAAATAAAAGTTCATTTCTATTTGTAAAATCCTCTTTAATTTTTTCATTAATAAATTTTTCTAGATCTTTTTCGCCAATCTTATATTTTTTTATGAATATATTTTCGTTAAATATTATTATTCTTCTATTTTTATTCAGCTTACTAAGCAAATCTCTTATGTTAAATATATTATATTCCTTACCTTTAAAGATATATTTGTCTTTATTAATTCCAATAATACTTTCCATAACCCCTCCTGCTATAATATAAAATCTGTTTTATAAGTATTTGGTATTAAAAATACTTTGCCTTCTTTTATTACTTCATCTAGCCCTATATATCTTTTTCCCTTTGACTTTTTTTCAATCATATACAAATTTTTGCTATCATGAATAATTGAATAGTTTTTATAATTAATATTAGAATAAATGTTTACTTCCTTGGAGTTATCTATAGCTTCATTTTTTAAACTTTCATAAGATGATATATCTAAATTTATGGATTTAACAGCTAATTTTAGAAACTCACTTTCTGTATAATTTAAACTTTCTATGCTTTCATAAGTGTAATATAATTTAGATTTTAAAACATTATTGGAAATTACCTTTAGAGATAGGGTAATAATAAAGGTTATAATCATAAGAGCAATAGATGCTTGTAATAAAGTGAACCCTCTTTTAGACTTTTTCCTTATAAGCATTGTATCCTTTCTTCTCCCTTTAAATTTTCAATAATTAAATAATATAATTTATCTTTTTTTATTATGGTAAATTTCGATACATCTCTCATAATTACATTAACTCCACTTCTAGAGTCATCTTTATAAGTTTCAAGTATTATTTTGTTTTTAGAATCATCTAATTTTATTATCTTTTGATAAACCCTATTTTCAGAGTGTTTTTCTCTATAAGAAACTTTAATCTCATTACTAATGCCTGATTCATTATCAAATATCTCAATTTTTTCAATCATTTTTCCTTTTAACACTCTATCAATAGTTAATAAGCCATCATCAAAAGAATCATATCTAATAGACTTTTCGTCGCTTAGTCTATAATTTTTATATGCTGTAAAGAGCATTTGGTATGACACTCCTAGAACTATTAATCCTATTGCAAGGGCAATTATTAATTCAATTAAGGTAAATCCTCTTTTCTTATCTTTAAATCCAATTTGTTTTAGTAAATTCTCTTTCACTTAAAATATCACCTTTATTATTTTTTATAGTAATTTTAATTAGTAATATTGTTTTATCTTCGTTTGTGCTATTAAGCTCTATTTCAATTCCCTCTCCCCCCTCTAGGTTAAATAAGGGTTCCCTTAGCAGCTTTTTAAAATTTTCCTTAGAGAATTCATATTTGAGGCTGCCCTTGTTTTTAAATTCATTAACTATTTCTTCTACTTTATAGTTATATTTCATTTCACTTTCTATGGCATATGCTGCTCTATTAGCCCTTTCTCTTTCCTCTCTTATATTAAAAGAGTTTTGTAAAGACTTAACTAAATTTACTGACAGAGTTCCAGCTAATAAAAGGATTGATAGGCTTATTATTGTTTCAATTAACATACTTCCTCTTTTATGCCTTCTTTTCAATCTATTAAATCTCCTTCACTTATACCTATTATGTCGTTACCTACACCTATTTTAATTTCCTTTTTATATTTATCTTTATAATTAATTGTGATTGTTACTGAATTTTTTATAAATCCTTCTTCACTTATNTCTAGATTACTGCTACCTGCTTTATTAGGAATATTAAAATTCTCATCCATTTTTATTTCTTTTTTAATACCATGGTTTATATCAGATACTATAAACTTTATTGATTTTCCATGCTTATCTATAGCTATATTCCCTATAACTTTATACCTTCTACAATAGGACTTTCCATAGCTTAATAATCTTTTCACTTCAGAAATGGTGCTTTCAAAATTTAGTTTTTCATTTATTTTAAAATAGTTACTTATTCCAACAAAAGTAATTCCCATAATCACCGAAAGTATTGATAATGTAATAATAAACTCAACTAAAGTAAAACCTCTTCTTTTCATCTAAATCCACTTCCAGTCATTAAATCAAAAATTGGAATAATAAAAATTATTATAAAAATCATAATCATTCCACCCATTATTAGGATCATCCCTGGCTGAAGAAGTGTAAGATATTTATTTATTTTTTTTATTACTTTACTTTCTAAATAATCTGTTAGGGTCTTTAATCCTTCCTCTATGGATCCACTTTCTTCTCCTAGCTTAATAATTGCTATAGTATAATTGCTATATTCACTACTTTTTTCTAGGGTTTCAGAAATACTTTTCCCCTCCATTATGCTTTTATTTAAGTTTAATAATTTTTCTTTTAATATAGAACTTTTAAAGCTATTTGCTGTATAAACAAGGCCCTTAGTTAAACTTACTCCGCTTTCAATAATGATAGTTATTACTAATATGAATATTAATTCATAAAAATCCTTTATAATTTTAAATTTTATTAGTATATCTTTTTTATATTTACTTAGAAATTGCTTAAATATAAAGAAAGGAATTAAAATTCCCCAAGAAATTATATAAGAAATTAGTAAAAAGGGGCTTTCTTTTCCAAAGTTGGCTAAGTCATTAGCTAGCTTGAATACTAAGGGTACTTCAGCCTCTAAGTCAACACAGAAGTTGTATAAGTTTGGGATTATTATGAAAAAAATAAATAACACTAATACAAATATTGATATTAATAGTATTATTGGGTAAGATAAGGCATTTTTTATTGTTTCCCTAATATAATTTATTCTTTTATAATACCTCTCAATCCCCCTAAGAACTTTTATTAAATTTCCGCTTTTTTCTCCTACTGATATCATTCCAATAAAAAATTCTGGATATAAAGCTTTGTAAGCTTTAAAGGATTCTTCTAAGGTCTTTCCCGACTTAATATCATCTTTAATGCTTAAAAGACTTTCCTTATAACTCTTCTTTATAGGCAGCTCTATTAATAAGTCCATAATAATTAAAAAGGAGATGCCCCTTTCATATAAGGCAGCCATATTCCCTGCAATCAAAGCCAAACTATTATTATCAATCTTATTAGGAAATAATTTTATTTTCTTCATATTCTAATCCTTCTTCTATTAAAAATTTATTATAATCTTTAATAGATATTTCCCCTCTTATTAATAATTCTTTTAAATTATCAATCATTCCCATATTTCCATCCTCTTCTATTTCTTTATAAATATTTTCTTTATTCTTATTATTTTCATCAATTAATACAACTGTACTAACAACTTTTCTTCCCTTATATCCAGTAAAATTACAATAGGTGCAGCCTTTACTAATATGATTATAAAAACTTCCCCATTTTAAGTTATATAGCTTTTCTTTTACCTTGCAGTTACAACAAAGAATTCTAATTAATCTTTGAGATATTATTCCTACAATTGAATCCTTTATTAAATAGGATTTTACTCCCATATCTTCTAATCTATAAAAAACTTCTCCTGGAGTTTTTGTATGAATTGTAGAGTAAACCTTGTGACCTGTTAAAGAAGCTGTTACTGCCATTTTTGCTGTTTCTTCATCCCTGATTTCTCCAACCATTATTACATCTGGATCTTGTCTTAATATGCTTCTAAGACCAGTGGAGAAGGTTACACCTGCTTTTTTGTTTAAGCTCATTTGGTTTATTCCCTTTATTATTACTTCTATGGGATCTTCTAAAGTAGTAATATTGATATCTTTTTTATTTATTTCTTTTAAAATGGAATATAAGGTGCTAGATTTTCCACTTCCTGTTGGTCCATTAATAATAATAAGCCCATTATTTAAACTTATCATTTTATTAAGCTTATTTTTTTGCAGGGTATTCATGTTTAATGACTCAATATTGTAATTAAATACTTCACTGTATAAAATTCTTATTACTAATTTTTCTCCATATAAGATTGGTATTGTGGATAATCGTAAATCATAGTTATTTCCATTAATCTTTTGATATAACTTACCATCTTGGGGTCTCCTTTTTTCAGTTATATCCATATTCCCCATGACCTTTACCTTAGTAATAAGCTTTGTATATTCCTCGTAATTTAGTTTGTAAATTGGATGTAAGATTCCGTCTACCCTAAATCTAATTAATATATCTTCCCTTTGTGGTTCAAAATGTATATCTGAGGAATTCAAATTTATTGCTCTTTTTAAGATCTCTTCAAATATATTATCTTCTTGACCAAAGAACACTGCTTCTATAAGGGATAGGACATATTCCTCACGGGTTTCTTTAACTTTAATTTTAGAAGCATATAAAAATTCTAGCTCCTTAGTATCTTTAATATTTTTATGAGGAGCTAATAAAAGTAACTCTTTATTTATTATCTTTATTGGTAAGTATTTATTAGTTAAAGCCCTATTTTTACTTATTTTTCTTGCAAGATCTAAATTTACATCACTAATATCAAAATTATATTCTCTCATAAAATCACCATTATAATACTTTACATTTCTGTATTTTTTATACATGTTATTGCAAAAAAAATAGATATTTATAATTTCCATTATAAATATCCTTAATTGAATTCTATAAAATAATAATTACTTTCATTATCATTAATTATACTAATAGTTTCATCTTCGCATATATAGATATTGTTTAAATTATAGTTTTCTTCACTTCCCATAAAGAGTATATTGCCATTACTATCTTTAGAAAGCCCCTTATCTAAATTTATTATTTTAGGAAAATCGTATATTAACCTTTTAGTAATTCCATCCTTATGTTTATATAATGAATAATTATTACCATCTATTTTTCCTAAAATATATAATATGTCATCTTTTATTTCTACATCATTAATATTAATAGCTCCTTCTATTTCATCTTCAATTTCACCAGCTTCATTTAGCACTTTCAAGATTTTATTTTTAGCATCTAAAACTTGAATAAAAGAAATTTTATTATCAGATACTTTTAAAAGCTCTAAATATCCAATATCTAATTTATATATAAGAGTTTCCTTCTTTTCTTTTATATTATAAGTAAAGATACCATTATTTTTTTCCTTATCAATTCCGTAATATATAATTGTATCCTTATTTAACCAATCTACTAGTTGGCCAGATATTACCACATTACTATTTANATCTATAGATTTTGAAGTAGATAAATCCTTAACTATTAGCTTTAAAAAATCTTCTTTAATAAAGTATAATATATGATTTCCTCCTAGGGATAATTTAGGTGAAATTACTTCCTTTTTTTCTTCTAAAGTTACTTTTTTCCCTAAATAATTTACTTTAATTTTTCCCTCTTCATTAAATATATAGTTATTACTTTTTACATCATAAGATAATAGAAAATTATCAGTTTCTACCTGATTATAAGTATTATTGATTAAATTATAGAATTCAAATTTACCTAAGTTTTCTTTAATTATTGATCCACTATTTAATTTCAAGCTATTATTCACTATTTCTTCACCATTATTACAGGATATTAAGAAAACACATGAAATTATTAGAAAATACTTAATTCCGTTTTTTTGTAACTTATTAATTTTATTTCACCTCTTAAATCATAGTATTTCCCCATTACAAATAGATTCTGCCTTTCCTATTATATGTAATAATCATTATATCTTTATCTTATTGATAAATTTAATATTTATATGTATACTATCCTTATTACCAAAGAAAGGATGATATACATGGCATTAGATGGTATATATTTATATAGTATAGTAAAAGAACTAAAGGATTCTATTATTGATGCTAAAATAGATAAAATAAATCAACCTGAAAAAGATGAAGTAATTTTAACATTACGCAAGGATAGAAAAAATATTAAGTTACTAATTTCAGCTTCTTCAAGATTTCCTAGAATACATTTAACTAATATAAATAAACAAAATCCAATTAAAGCCCCCATGTTTACAATGGTTATGAGAAAATATCTATTAGGAGGAAAAATAATTGATATTTCTCAAGATAATGGAGATAGAATCATAAAGATTTTAATTGAAAGTACTGACGAACTAGGCTTCTTTAGTAAATATATTTTAATTATTGAAATTATGGGCAGACATAGTAATATATCCCTTATAAGAGAAAGAGATAATAAAATTATGGAATGTATTAAACACATTTCTGCTGACGTAAATACCTATAGAATTTTACATCCTGGTATTGAATATGTATATCCTCCAATTTCCAATAAGTTGAACCCCTATAATTTTTGCAAAGAAGACTTTATAACTTTCTCTAAAGAAATAAACTTAGATGAAAACTTTTTTTCAAAAGTTTTTACCGGTATTGGAAAATTCCTTTCAAAAAATCTTTTTGAAAAATTGTCACAAGATAATAATACCATAAATCTTGACATTTTTTTTAATTTCTTTAAAAGTTTTATGAAAAACTTGGATAAGAATTTTATATTTACTATTTATTTAGATAATGGCTTATATAAGGATTTTCACTGTATAAAATTTTTAAATAAAAATTCCCAATATAAAGTTTTAGAATTTGATAGTCCATCAGTTTTACTTGAAGAATACTATTCTACAAAGGATAAACAAGATAGATTATCAAGTAGATCTGTTGACCTGCAAAAACTTATCAACACCAATATTGAAAGATGTAATAATAAAGATAAAAAACTCAATTCAATATTAATTGAAGCTAAAACTAAGGAAAAATATAAAATTCAGGGTGACTTATTAACCTCATATATATATATGCTTAAAAAAGGAATTAAAGAAATTACTTTATTAAACTTTTTTAGCGAAAAGCCTGATGACTATATTACTATTAGTCTTGATGAAAATAAAAGTCCTTCAGAAAATATTCAAAAGTTCTATAAAAAATATAATAAGCTAAAAAAATCTGAAGAATCTGCTTTGGAACAATTAGAAAAAAATAAAGAAGAACTAGAATATTTACATTCTGTTTTAACCAACATTAAAAATTGTGATACTTACCAGGAAATAGATGAAATTAAAAAAGAACTAATAGAAACGGGATACCTAAAGTCAAGGGGAACTATGAAAAATAAAAAAGAGAAAACTTCAAAACCAATGCACTTTATTTCCTCTGAGGGAATAGATATTTATGTTGGAAAAAATAATATTCAAAATGATTATCTGAGCTTAAAGTTTGCAAATAAGAATCATATTTGGTTACATACAAAGGATATTCCAGGTTCCCATGTAATTTTATGCAGTGAATCCCCTTCTGACCTTGCTTTAGAAGAAGCTGCTATTATTGCTGCTTACTATAGCAAAGGTAGGGATTCTTCAAAAATCCAGGTAGATTATACTAAAGTTAGAAATCTAAAAAAACCAAATGGAGCAAAACCAGGCATGGTTATATATCATACTAATTCTTCTATTACTGTTAAACCCTTAGAGTTTAATGATTTTAAGATTGAAGGGAACAGGATAGTTAAATAGTGGACTTGTCAGTTTTCAGGTTTCAGTTTTCAGTTTATAAATTAAGAAAAAGGGGCTGTATCAAAATGATTCTTAAAATCACTTTGATACAGCTCCCTTTCTATCTATTTTAGAAGTATATTAACGACTAAATTATAAATTTAATTTATTTTTAGACATGACAAATAGAAGAGATTAAATCTCTTCTAAAAAATACTTATTTGGATAATTTAAGCGTATTAACTTTATAAAGATAATTAGTTATTTCTGCTAAGATTCTTTCGGCACATAGAGCAAAATGAAGACTCCTAAGTTTTGCAAATGTTTACTAAACAGAATGCCTACTGTATTACTTACCTTATCCATATCCTTACTAACTAGGTACACCCTATAACCAGCCTGAGCCTCTACCCATG
>JGI24709J26583_10000565_pt1 | contig 31853 bp, 30 predicted proteins | sample BioPla2DNA1_FD_26583 | JGI IMG/M metagenome (IMG submission 26583) | reverse complement strand
CTCTCCATGGAATTGGCAGCCATAAATTCTCTGTATAGGTTCTTGGCGAAATCGAAAGGATATAGCTGCATCAATACGCTGTCCACCAGGTCACCTATAACCATATTGAAGGATACCTTAACGAATGAACCTTTAAGAAAGTCGGCTATATCTTCACCACTGACTGATTCATCCAAATCAACTATGGTGGCGGTGGGAGGTGTTATGTTTACCTTCTTCTCTAACATAGAGGAAACTGAGGTAGCCGCTGATCCCATCATCTGATTCATCGCCTCACCTATAGCACTTAAGTGAAGGTCTGACAATGGAGTATCTATATTGGTCCCGTCACCACCCATCATCAAGTCAGTTATAACCTTGACATCATTTTCCTTCAAAATCAATATATTGTTACCGTCTAAGCCCTCCGCATAATAAATCTGAATAAATACACAGGGTCTGTCATAACTGTTTACGATGTCCTTCCAAGTCGCATATTCAACAACCGGAGTNGTTATTACGACTCTTTGATTAACTAAGGAAAACAGAGTTGTTGCGGCTGTTCCCATACTGATATTAGATATCTCACCTATTGCATCCTTTTCTGCATCTGTCAAATGCTCTATGTTATCTGTGTCGCTATCATCCGAGCCCAAACCGTTTAGCAGAGCATTTATCTCTTCTTGGGATAACATTCCATCCATACCTGTTACTCCTCTCCTCTTATAATTGACGAAATCTTAATCGCATAGGAACCTGTAGAAGATCCCGGAAGTGCGGTNAATTTATGTAAATTTCCAACATATACGGTTAGTTCGTCATTAACCTTAGAATTAAGCTTAATGATATCTCCCCGCTGCATATTCACAAAGTCATTGATGGAAATTGTGCTTTTCCCTAGTACAGCCCTAATGGGTACTTTTGCCTTCGCAATTGCTATTTCTATGACGTCCTGATAGGACTTATCATCTCTTAACTGCATAGTTGAATACCAGTATTTGGTATTAAGTTTATCAATAACCTGCTCCAGACATATATACGGCAAACAGACATTCATCATTCCCTCGATGTTACCTATTTTAATATTCATGGTTACTATGGAAATCATCTCGCTGGGTGATATTATCTGTGCAAATTGTGAATTGGTTTCTATACGCATGAGTCTGGGTTCCAACTCAATAACATTTTGCCATGGTTCACGAAGCAGATTAGTACATATATTAAATATACGCTCAATTATAGTAAGCTCAATTTCGGAAAAATCTCTGATTTTTTCTAACGGATATCCGCCGCCGCCAAGCATTCTGTCTACCATGGCGTATCCAAGATTATCCGCCAGTTCGATNATTATACTACCGTCTANNGGAGCAAAGTCNATAATGCCTAATAATACAGGATTCGATAAGGCATTAGTAAACTCCGAATATGTAACGGCTTCTGAATTTATTACCTCGACCTGAACATTTTTACGCAAATAAGCCGGAAGATTGGTGGATAAAAGTCTTCCATAATGCTCGAATATTATATTAAGTGTCCGTAGGTGTTCTTTCGAAAACTTGGACGGTCTCGCAAAATCATAGTTCTTGACATGCTTCTCGTTTGTCTGCTTAAATTCGTCGGCGTCAAGTTCTCCGCTACTTATTGCCGCCAGCAGATTATCTATCTCATTTTGGGATAAGACATCGCTCATCGTCAATACCTCCTAGCATTCTACACCCATAATAACACAAAATTAATATAAAATCATCAATTTTCTTAATCATATAATATATTACCGAATGAAACATTTATGATAAAGTCAGACTGAAAAAGCTCCTGTATACGGGTTAAAACCTGATCCTTGATTCTGTCCTTCATAACCATGACTTCATCTATGGTATATTTGGCGAATTCATCAGTAACAATCTCTTTCATATCATTCTCGTACTGTGAAACATATGGCTCCAATAAGGGGTAATCCTCATGGGTTTTATTTAAGGATAAGGATAGATATAGAACGGCATAGTGATCTTCATCATCGCTCTTTGCCAGTCTACAGGTCAATCTCTCCTCAACCAAATATGTGCCAATATCCGATACCGCAAGATTAGCTATGGCATTATCAGGAGATTCCAACTCCAGGTCTATAATCTGTGCAACTTTATCAATCAGCTTCATGGATTTGTTTGCAGGCGGTACCATAACGAATATTAGGACAGCAGAAAGAACGATGTTTATCAAGCACATAGCAAGTATGATTACTGTTAAAATATTTTTTCTCATTTTAGGTCTCCCCTTTTTGGCTTTATTTTAAATCAATTATCTTCCACTATACTCATTGAAAATCCTGATTTCGATTCTTCTGTTCTTGGCTCTTCCCTCTGAGGTAGTATTGTCGGCAATCGGCTCATACTCCCCTCTTCCGGAATACTTAAGATTCCGAGGATCAAGATTGTTGTTTTCTATTAGAAATTCGGCAGCATTTAACGCTCTTGCGGAAGACAACCAGTTATTATCCTTAAAGGTTGGGCTTGTCATTGGTCTGTCATCTGTGTGCCCGATAATCTCAATAATGTATCCGTCAAAATTGGTTAGAATATCACCAATCTTAGAAAGAATCGGTCTGGCTTCAGATTTTATATTCGCTTTTCCTGAATCAAACAGAATCGAACCCTTCATGGTTAGCTGAACATATCTGAATTCAGGGTCAATGCTAAGCTCTACATAATCTCCCAGACTATATTCCTGTGTAAGTTCTTCTACGGTACTGTACATATCGTCAGATACCTCTTGCATCTTTTCCTTCATCAATTCTAAAGCTTCGCTAAGACTGCCCTCAAAATCAGCATCCTCTGTATTCTCCTTGGTCGTGGGATCATAATCACCCTCGTTTTCTATCTTGGTTTCATGACCCTGCTTTCCCATGCTTGTTGTGTATTTGTCCAATTCATTAAGCTGAGACATACCGGATGATATCAACGGTCCATCACCGAATGCCTTCCCTCCTCCGTCAAATATACCTATGGAATTGGACAAAGATATGGCAATATGCTGGAATTTTTCGGCATCCACCTCAGACATAGCAAAGAGCATAACAAAAAAGCAGAGCAACAGATTCATTAAGTCTGCAAAGGTATTCAACCAAGGAGCATTACCTCCCGAAGGTGCTTCTTCCCTTTTCTTTCTAGCCAATATCTTCACCGCTTTCTTCCCTGAATGCCTCCCTACGTGCCGGTGACAAGAAGGATTTTAGTTTCTCCTCTATTACTCTTGGATTCTCACCTGCCTGTATAGAAAGCAGACCTTCTACCATTAACTCCTTAACCATAACTTCACTGGAATTTTTAGATTTTAGCTTTGTTGCTATCGGTATACATATCCAGTTAGCCAAAACCGCACCGTAGAACGTAGTTATCAATGCAACAGCCATTGCAGGTCCGATTGTTTTCGGATCATCCATTTTTTGCAGCATATTAATCAGTCCTATAAGGGTACCTATCATACCCCATGCAGGACCCATAGCCGCAAGCGACTCCCAGAATCCGACCACGTTAGCATGCCTGTCCTCTATACAATTCAACTCTGTCTCCAAGATACTCCTAACCAGTTCGGGATCTGTTCCGTCTACGATTAATAATACTCCCTTTTTCAGGAATTCATCATCTATATTGTTCGCAGCCTCCTCAAGAGCCAGAAGACCTTCCTTTCTGGCAATATTTGATAAGGAGATAATCTGCTTAATAGTTTCTTCTTCATTAGTTGGCTGAACCTTTAAAATAAGTGTAAAGCTTTTAAGATAATTCAAAAATCCTTTAATACTCGGTGACATAATAAGTACGCAACATAAAGCGCCACCAAATGTAATTAAAATCGACGAGACATCAAAGAAATCTCCCAAAACGGAAATATGTTGCCCGAAGACAATTCCGTATATAACAACAATTGCACACAACACCAATCCTAAAATGGACGCAAAATCCAAAACAGCCACCTTCCATCCTTATGTATTTTCTACAATTTATGTATAAAGCATTCTACAAATCTCTGCATAATATCTCTTTTTTGTATAATATTACTAAATTTTTTACCTCTTGTCTACTTTCTTTTACGATTATCTTGTTACCTGTGGTTAATTTTATAACAGTATCCGGCAGCTCTTCAACTCTTTCAATAAGTTCTGCATTTATGGTAAGCTTTGTATTATTTAGTCTTGTTACCTCAATCACCATTAATCCCTCCAATCATTTAGGCACTCCATAGTATTCGTAGCAGGATTTAGAGAATGGGTGGCAGCATAACTGCCACCCATAAATACATTACTATAGAGAATTATCTCTTAAGATTTATCAATTCCTCTAAAAGAGAATCTGATGTTGTAATTATTCTGGAGTTTGCCTGGAAGCCTCTCTGTGTAGTAATCATATCGGTAAACTGTGCCGATAAATCCACGTTCGACATCTCCAAAACACCGGTTGTCAGACTACCTCCGCCCTGTGTGGGATCCTGACCTATTCCGTCAAAATCTCCGGAGTTCTGAGTAGCTGCATACATGCTGTTACCGATAGCTTCCATACCCGCAGGATTGGAGAAGGTCGCAACGGCTATCTGGCCCAGTAGCCTGCTGTCACCGTTGTCGTATTTGCCGTATATTTTACCTGAAGCATCAATACTTATTCCCGTCATATAGCCTACCTGCTTACCGGCTCCGATTCCATCAAGGCTGCCTTTATTTGCTTCCAGTGTGGAATTACCGCTGTTGGAATACATGGTAACCTTGGAGAAATTGATATCTATAGGCCTAAACGGATTGTCGCCTCCCGCATCGGCTATTATTGTAAGTTCTACGCTTTCGTTAGAGGAATCGGCATCTCCGTCACCTATGCTTACGAAGGCTCCGTTAGAACCATTAAATGTCAGAAGAACACTCTCCGTAGCTGTGAGGGTAACGGCACCGGTGGTCTGATCTACTGTGGCATTATATGTAGCTTCACCGAAGTTGATACGGGTAATACCGGAAGCATCATATGTTACATTGCCGTCCTCATCCACTTCTTCAATAACAAATATGGATTTTCCCTTCTCATCCTTAATGTCTAATATATCCACAGCGTAAACATTTGTGCCTTCATCGGCAGTCTGCCTTACCCTTATGTCTGCCTTATAGCTGTGTCCCATATTATCATAGAAGCTCAGGTTAACCATTTTTCCTGTTGCGTTATAGGCAATTTGAGTGTCTTTGCTGTCAATATTACCGGATATATATGCCGCTGTCGTAGCCTCGGGATGTGCGTACATATTCTCCGGAGACATGATGTTCAGTGGTGACACTATGTCTGCCACGGTCTTAGTAGGATCCATTGGGTCTACCTGCCATCCCATAACCGAAGCTCCCGCAGCCGTACATAGAGTTCCGTATGCATCTATTCCAAAAGACCCTGCTTTAGTAAAATAATTGGTTCCGCCGTAGTTTACTATAAAAAACCCTTCTCCCTCTATCATAACATCGAAGGGATTATCGGTTCTTTGAGAAGCACCGGTGGTTCCTATTGTCGAGGTAATGGATGCAACATTTGATCCGAGACCGATCTGCATAGCATTACGACCGGTGGTACCTGTTGCAGCATTGGGTCCTGATGCACTTTGAGTCGTCTGATAAAACACATCAGAAAAAGTTACTGTGCTTGCTTTAAAACCTATGGTATTAACATTAGAAATGTTATTACCGATAACGTCCATTCTTGTCTGGTGAACCTTTAATCCGGAAACACCAGAAAACAATGATCTCATCATAATTAATGACCTCCTAAGTATGCTTTGTAACCATATGTATCCAATCTGTCAGTCATGGATACTAAAGCCTCCGAAAGGTCCGGCATTATATGATTACTGCACCGTCAATATTAGTGAAAATTTTCTCTTCACCTTCATTTACCGCTGTTATAACAGTGTTGTTCTTAATATTAACGATAAATGCAAGGTTGTCTACCATTACCAGCGATTCTTTAATTCCCTTCTCATAAGCTCTCTTTGCTCCTGTTTCCAGCCGTCTGTACTGATCATCTGTCAGATCTATGTTTCTGCTTGCAAGCCTTTCATTGGCATGCTTTGAGAATTTCAGTTCAGATGCTCCGGCCTGTTTTTCTTTCAGTATCTCATGAAAGGGTATCCCTGCTAACGGTTTTGCTATAGTATTACTGTTAATTCTGTTAGCAACGGGCAGCTGGGAAGGTATTTTGTTAATAGGCATGTTATTCATAATAACCTCCATCTACCGCTTGTTAATTGTTGTCATCCCCGAGGTCCTCATTATCATCAGTTTCCTCAATATCCTCGGGCTCCTCCGGTACATCAGGTTCATTGGGTTGTTCTACATAGTTCTTAACCGTAACACTTACCATATCCTTTGATGTTGTGAAAAGAACATCATTGAATATTACCGTTATCTTGTAAGTACCGTTTGGTGCATTCTCAAACACGGATTTTGATATGGTGACCTTATTATCCTTCAGAGTTATTACCGAAGAATCGAGTAAGGTTTGGTCTATCAATACTGCCACATCATCCGCCATAGAATCTCCTTCACCCAGATGTACATCGAAGCTTAAATCCTCCGGATTCTCAGCATCGTATTCCAATTCAACCTTTTTGACCACACGGGGACGTCCCTTCTCCAGAATGTAGATATCATCTATTACGCTGTCAAGATCATCCACCGAATAAAGATTTCCGTTTATGGAAATACGTGCTTTACCGTTACTCATGTTTACAAAATCCACTTTTCCACCGATTTCCGTGATGGCTCCTGTCTCACTCTTTGTTCTTACAATAACATTCTTTCCGACCAGACTTAATGCCTGTGAATTAGAAGTCATTGCCCCAAGATTCTGCATCTGCTCCAATTGTGAAAAGGTCGCCAGTTGAGCAATGAACTCGGTGTCCGTATTGGGGTTAAGCGGATCCTGATACTTCATCTGCGTAACCAGTAGCTGCATAAATGCGTCTTTACCCAGTTCGTTGTTTACCTTTTTCTCGGTTGTAGCCGCTTTGTTAACTTGATCGATTACGCCATTTTTTACTGATTGAATTAATTCGCTCATGGCCTTCCTCCTTTTTTATTACTTTACTAAGCTGTGTAGTCAATGGTATAACCTATGTTGCCTGAAGGATCCTTAGTATCAGTCTCCTCTATGGGGTCCTCACTCATGGCTACAGCTTCTTCGAAGGTAATCTTATGCCTTGTGCCTTGCTTGCTTTGCGTGCTTTGTTCGGCCTCATCGTACGGACTTTGATCAAATGTATAGCTGGCTACCGTAACTTCGATGGTTTCTACCTTGATTCCCTGTTGTGCAAGTGTTTCCTTAAGTGTAATCAGCTGTCCTTCTACCGCTTCCTTGGCAATCTCGTTCTGTACCACAAAATGTGCAGTCATCACACCTTCTCTGGAACTAACGGTAAGATTCACTTTGCCAAGATGCTCAGGATATAACTGAAGCTCCATGGATGTCTGTTCGGGACTGATAATAACTCGTATTTGCTCGATAATCTGTTGTGCTATATCCCTGATTTCATATAGCCTGACGGTATCATTGCTAAATTCAATTATGTGTTTATCATAATTCGCACTCAGCTTATCAAGGAACGCTTCGTATCCGTCCGTCTTATCAGAACCTTCCTTACGCTCTTTGCTGACGTTCTTCGATGCTGCTACATGATTTTGGTTGCTGATTTCACTGTCTTCTGATACTGATTGGCGTGAAATGGTGCTGTTCTTTACTTCTTCAGATTCATCCTTGTCCTGCTTTGAACCTGTCATTGACTGTAAGGTCTCGGCTTCCATATCATCTACTGATATCTCATTATCAAAGGTGTCCGTATTCTGCTCCAGAAGCAGTTCAATCTCCTCATCAGTAAGCTTAAGGTTAGCTTCCTTTCGAATGTCATTCACAGCCGTGAGTAAATCCTTGAAGGTATTGGTAAGCTGTTCATCAAAAACAATTGCCATAGGGTCAGTAGAATTGTACTTGACCAACACAAGCTTCATAATTGCCTGTGGGTCAACCAGGTCAGTCAACTCAAGTCCCAAGTCTGTCATCATCTGATCCAGCTCTTCCGGAGTCAAATCCAGCTTTTCCATTATAATGTCTTTGATTTGACCAAGCATTGCCAGAATCTGCTCCATTATATCCGATGTCATTAGGTCCGGAGCTTCCTGTCCGTCAACAGGCTGATTATCAACATTAACTGTGCTTTCCAAGCCTTTGTCAGACTCTACAGCCGTATTGACAATACCCTTAACAGCATCCTTAATCTGGTTGGATTTTTCCGGGCTTGTATTGTCAGTTCTGTCCGCCTTGCCCACATTGACGGCTTTAGCTTTATCGGAAATCTTTGTCTCCGTCTTTATTCTGTTGTCAAGGAATAATTCAAACTTACTCTCTCCGGACCTTCTGACAATATCAGCAAAACCCATGGCTCCGTTAACCATACCGGAAGCTTGCACAGGTATGCTTTGCATCATCATCCTCTCTCATCCCTCCTTTCTATGTGGTCGCCATAATAATATGGCTTCCTGATATTTATCTCAACAGGGATATATAATTACTCCCTGATGTGACCGGGATACATACTATGGTGTGGTCTGCGACAATCGCTCTTCATCCATATCAAGCATCTTCTTTGTTATTTTCGCCGCCAGAACATGGTCCATCTCAGCCAGTATTGCCGCACTTTCCTTTGGTTTCATGGCTAACAGAATCTTTGCCACCGCTTCCACATCGGCAGTCATTGTTTCAAGTATTCTGGCTGCGGCTTCGGGATCCATGCTCTTATAAATATTAGCCTTTTCCTGTATTGCTCCGGAATACTGTAGCTGCTCAACTACCTGTCTGTAAATCTCTTCTGCATTGGCAGGATTGATGCTCTCGTAAAATTTCTTGTACTCCTCTATACTTGGAGCAGCCTCTGCGAATACTACCTTCTTGTCAAATTCCTTTTGCTTCTCCTCATATTCACTTTGCTGTTCTTCAAATATTTTAAGTCTGTTCAGTTCCGCCTGTAAATCTGCCCACTTCTCATCTTCTTCGTTATTCTTAATCTCCATCTCTTTGATTGTGGCTTCCAGCTCTTTAATCTTTGCCACTGCTTCGGCTAAGGAGCTATAGGCATAGTCCTTTTCGATAGCCAGTTGCTCTTCGGATATATCAGGAAGCAGCTTATTGATTAGGGGAATATCCTTAATTATAGGGCGTAATATATCGGAGCCAAAGCCTCCTACGTCAAATTTAATCAGTAGTCCGAATATGGCGAACCATATGAATACTATCAATAAGGCAATCAAGACCGTTAACAGCTTACCGCCTTCTTTTTCTGCCCTATCAGCCTTGTCTCTCCTTGCCATTATCTATCCTCCTCATGCAACAGAAGGCCGTTATGTTTAAAGCTGTTAAGCTCATCAATATCTTTTTGCTCCTCGGCTGTGACATCCATCAAATATTCATGCCATGCATTTTCCTTCAGTCTCTCATGCGTCTTTCTCTCAATCATAGCTTCATTAAGACGGATTCTTGCAATCTCCAAACGCTGTTCAGCCGTTTTTACAACTACGACCTGTTGCTTGATATTCATTTTCATAATTTCTATAGCTTCCGATAACTGCTTCATTTTCATAATATTAAGCTTATTATTGCTTTGCGAACGCTGCTGCTGTTCATAGGAAGCCTTTTTTCGCTTCATAGCTTCAAGCTTTTCCTCCTCCGCAATAAGGCGGCTCCTGGCGTTGGCATATGCAAGCTTCGCTTGATCCTCAAGCTTAAGCTTTATATTAAGAATACTTTCCATGCTATAGCGAAATTTCTTCATTATTCTTCAAAAATCTCCTTTAACATGGCAATCTCCTGCTCAAATGTAATCTTATCCTCAACTTCCTGAGTAAGAAATTCATTCACCTGCTGAATCTTGGAGATTGCATAATCAATGTTCGGATTAGAGCCGCTTTTATATGCTCCAATATTTATTAGGTCCTCGGCTTCCTGATAAGTCGCCAATATATTTTTTAACCTTCCGGCAGCTTCCTTATGCTCAGGAGTTATAATCTGACTCATTACTCGGGAAATACTCTGCAGTACATCTATAGCAGGGTAGTGATTCCTATTCGCAAGCTTTCTTGAAAGCATTATATGACCGTCTAAAATACTTCTTGCCGTATCTGAAATCGGTTCGTTAAAGTCATCACCGTCGACTAATACCGTATAGAGTCCGGTTATCGAGCCTCTATCTGAATTACCCGCCCTTTCCAGAAGCTTAGGCATCTCGGTATATACACTCGGAGTATATCCTCTGGACACCGGTGGCTCTCCCGATGCTAATCCTATCTCCCGCTGTGCCATGGAAAACCTGGTCAACGAGTCCATCATCAGAAGAACGTCCTTCCCTTGGTCCCTAAAATACTCTGCGATTGCCGTGGCAGTTTTTGCTGCCTTTTTACGTATTAAAGCAGGTTTATCCGAGGTTGCCACAACAACCACGGAACGCTTTAATCCCTCTTCACCTAAATCTCTTTCGATAAATTCCCGAACTTCTCTGCCTCGTTCTCCGATAAGTGCTATAACATTAATATCGGCCTTGGTATTTCTTGCAAACATACCCAGCAATGTGCTTTTCCCTACGCCACTGCCGGCAAATATTCCGATTCTCTGGCCTTTACCTACCGTTAGCATGCTGTCTACGGCTTTTACTCCTAAAGGAAGAACATCCTCGATTAGTTTACGCTTTAGCGGGTCGGGAGGAGCCGCTTCTGCCTCATAAAAAGTAGTACATTCAATGTCGGAGCCGTCAATGGGATTCCCAAGTCCGTCCAGCGTTCTTCCAAGAAGCTCTTCTCCTACAGGAACACGAAATGACCCTCCGGTGTTCTCAACTATACTTCCGATTCCAACACCGGTCATATCGTCATAGGGCATGAGAAGAATCCTGTTATCTCTAAACCCCACAACCTCAGCCAATTTTCTTTCATTATTCTCATTAGTTATATAACAAACATCATTAAGATTGGAGTTGGGTCCCGTTGCCTCCAGGGTAAGACCTACCATTTTTATTACTTTACCAAATTCCTTATGATAATTCTTATCCAAAAGCTGTCTGTACTTATCAAAATTTACGACATTCATAAACTCCTGCTTTCTATGAAACACTCGATTGATAAGCAAATTATGCTCATCATGTATATCGTCATCATTAGGTAAAATCTAAACACTTGAAAGTAGCTTTAAGTCTGTTATTAAGTTATTTAGCTGAACATCCATACTGCAGTCAATTATTTTGTTTTCAGTCTCTATCAGGCATTGATTTTTACCAAGCTGAGGATCTACGGTAATCTGTATTTCCCTTCCTATAATACCCTCAATATACTCTTTCTTAGAAAAAATGATATCCTTATCATCACTACTTACCCGTAATGTATAAGAATCCTTACTGTCATCGTCAGCCAATGCCTTTTCCACCAAATATAGAATGATATCAGCCTTATCCTCGACAAAAATACCGGTTAATTTAGTAATCAAGGAAATTATAAGCTCGGTTACCTGACCTTGTATTCCCTCTATTATTTCCTGATACTCTTGCTTTTGCAGTTCCTTCTGCTCAATAAGACTGCTTTTAAGTTGCTGTATTTCCTGCTCTCCTCTTCTTAAACCCTCTTCATAACCTTGCTTCTCAGCGTTTTCTATGGCTTCTTCCTTAAGCTTCTTAACCTCGTCCTTTGCCGCTTCAAGAATAGCCTCGGCCTCTTTTCTCGCCATCTCGACTATTAACTCGGCCTTCTTCTGTTGCTCCTCCTCGGTGACTATGGGATCGACTACATATGCCTGGAGTCCATCCTCAAAGCCTTCCTCGGTCTGTGTTTGTGCCAGAAGACTTGAGCGTTTGGCCTGCAGCTCTTCATCTTTCGCAGCAAAATCTATAGTTATTTTATTATCCTCTTTATAACGGATGGTGTATGACTTTATAACATTAGACAATTATCTCGTCACCCCCGCCTCTGGAGATAATAATTTCAGAAGAATCCTCCAGTTTTCTGATTATATTAACAATCCTCTGCTGTGCCTCTTCAACATCCTTTAAGCGAACAGGGCCCATATATTCCATATCCTCCCGTATCATAGNTGCAAGACGTTTAGACAGATTATTGAATATGACATTCTGTACTTCTTCATTAGCAGACTTAAGAGCCATGGCCAGCTCGTTGTTATCAACCTCTCTAAGCACTCTCTGAATGGACTTATCATCCAGACTAAGAATATCCTCAAATACGAACATCTTTCTTCTGATTTCATCAGCAAGCTCGGGCTCTTCGATTTCCAGAGTCTCCATAATATGCTTTTCTGTTCCTCTGTCTACGGTATTTAAAATATCTACGATAGAATCCACACCACCGACAATGGTATAGTCCTGATTTACTAAAGAAGCCAGCTTACGCTCCAACACCTTTTCAACCTCCTTAATTACATCCGGTGATGTTCTGTCCATCATTGCTATACGCTTGGCAACATCCGCCTGCTTATCCGGAGCCAGGGAGGAGATGATGGTTGCGGCCTGTGATGAGGATAAGTATGAAAGGATCAGAGCTATGGTCTGCGGATGCTCATCCTGTATGAAGTTCAGGAGCTGAGTTGCATCCGTCTTTCTGACAAATTCAAACGGCCGTACCTGAAGTGAGGCAGTAAGCTTTCCGATAACATCCCTTGCCTTATCAACACCAAGAGCTTTCTCTAAAAGCTCCTTAGCATATGCAATTCCACCCTCTGCAATATATTGCTGTGCAAGACAGATCTCATAGAACTCGTCTAATACCTGATCCTTTGTTGCCGGAGAGACACTGCGTGTGTTGGCTATCTCCAAAGTCAGGGTCTCTATCTCGTCCTCCTTCAAATGCTTAAATATATTGGCTGAGCGTTCGGGTCCTAAGGAAATCAGTAATATTGCCGCTTTTTGAATTCCGCTTATTTCTCCACTAACTCTTGCCATCTGATTTCCCTCCTTAATCCCAATCCTCGTTTAACCAGTTCCGAAGAAGCTGCGCCACCGCATCAGGCTTCTCATCAACAAACTTCTCTATCATCTTACGGACCTCTGATACCTCGCTAAAGTCTATATCCTCCATAGTCTGATTCTCCTTGGTGGTTGCCAGAAGCTGCTCAACGGACAGCTCCGGTTCAAGCTCGGTAACATCAACGGGTCGTATTCCCTTAAACACTACAAATAATAATAATCCCACAATCAATACAGCCAGTATAATCTGCAGATAATCTGTCCATTCTCTGATTTCAACCACCTTAGGTACAAACACAGGTAATTCGAAGGCAGTAATCTGTATATTTGCTTCATCTATACCCGTTGCCAGTGATACCATGGATACAATCTCAGGATCTACCTCCAGTTTTGTCTCTGTACTGTTAAGTCTTGCATATTCGTCAAAGCTTATTTCCTCCAATAATCCGTCTCTTTCCAGCTGCTCCTCGGTGATTGTTCTAAGCTTACGTAGCAGAATGCTAACCGAGGATTCTTCAGGTATGATAGCACCAATCTCATATTTAATATTGGTACGTCTCTCATTGGGCAGATAATCGTATTCCTCAATATCTACACTACCGGAGGTACTGGAACTGTCCTCGATCATATAATCGGTCTCATCATTGGATGATGTACCGGGTACTCCGCCGCCAAAAGCTCCAGCATTTTCAGAGCTATAGGTATAGCTATGGCTATAGACACCCTGATCCTGACCTTCAACAGGTAAATATTCGATAAATAATTCATCGATTTCTTTAAAATCCAACGACAAATTAGGCATGATAACTACATCATCATACCCGCTTTTAATTAGCCCCATATATATATTATTAATAAAGGTGTTGCGTAGCATCTCTCTATATTCTTCCTTTGATGTAGCGTTTGCAGAATATAGATCCTGGGCACCACCAAAAAGCAGATTCCCGTTCTGATCTGCCACCTTTATGTTAGTCGTAGTATCATTACCGATAACCGAAGCTACAACCTCGGCAATGGTCTCAGCCGTATCTCTCCTGAAATCATCGTTCACGGTAAGAAGCACACTTGCACTGGTTTCTTTCTGTGTCGTAAGTATAGAGTTGGTATTATCCACCGGTATGTAATAGACCTCTGCTTCCTCAACACCCTCCATGGTCTTTATGTATTTTCTTAGTTGATTTTGTATGTAAAGATTTAATTTCAGATTGCGGTCACTGTTAGTCGTACTAAGACTGTTGTTCAGCAACTCATCCAAGGTTATGCCTGTGGAGGGCATGTCGTTACTGGCAAGAAGCAATACCGCATCCGAATATCTTTTTAAGTCAACAGAGACTGTTAAACGGTCTGAGCCAAGCTTATATTTTATATTTTCGGACTCTAATAATTCGACAACTTCACTAGCCTCCTTGGTGGTTTCAGTGATGGTCAGTTCCCCGTATTCAACCCGTCCTGTAATAACTATTAATACTACAAAAGCTATAATAATTACACTAACCACACTTATAAGGATGGTCTTTTGTCTTGCTGTGTACTTGTTCCAAAATTCTAATAACTGTTTGGGAATTTGCTTCAGCCTCTCTGCCATTATACCTACTCCTAAGATTTATCTAAAAATTAGTCAAACACTCTAAAACTGGAGATTCATGATTTCCTTGTAAGCATCTAAAACATGGTTACGAACCGCAATAGTATATTGCAGTGCCAGGTTTGCCTTTTGCTGTGCTATCTGCAGGTCGTGGGTATTATCCATAAGACCTAATGAAAAAGCAACTTCGGCTTCCTCTGCTTCATTGGTATAACGATTTGTATCCTCAATCAACTTAGCTGCAGCATCAAATAAGGTTTCAAAGGCCGCATTTCTGTTCTCCTTAACCCCACCCGCAGACTGCAAGCCCTTACTAAGTTCATTTATTTTACCTAAATTGCCCACATTGCCCAGACTCGTTAAATTCATGGCTTATCATTCCTCCTAAGACCTTATGCTACTTATTTACCTACTTCCAATCCCTTTAAGGCCATGTTCTTTGTGGCATTAAAGGCAGTAACATTGGCTTCGTAGGATCTGCTTGCATCAATTAAGTCCGTCATTTCCTGGACAATATTAACATTTGGATAGGTTACATATCCATCGTCATCAGCATCCGGATGAGTCGGGTCATAAACCTTACGCATAGGCTTATTGTCCTCGATTATTCTGGTTACCTTAACACCGTTGCCGATGACCCCTGCCGTCCTCATAAACACCTCTTGAAACGGAGTGGCATCCTTCTCTGAAAATACCACTGCTTTTCTACGATATGGCCTTCCGTTCTCATCCCGGGTTGTATTTACATTGGCTATATTCTGTGAAATAATATCCATTCGCAGCCTTTGGGCAGTCATGCCGCTGGCACTTATATTCATTCCCGTAAATGCTGACATACCATTCCTCCTATTAAAGTTTCTCAATAAAACTATTTAGAACTATAGGTTATTTTGTATTTTGTAGCACCATTTTAAGCCGATTAAATTCCTGCGTCATAGAATCCATCAGCGCATAATAACGTATTTGGTTTTCAGCTAAGTTAGCCGTTTCAGTATCTATATCGACATTATTGCCGTCCAAGCGATAGCTCAGATTGGCATTATCCGTATAAACCCTGGCATTTAAGGTATCCATGCGTAGATTTGCAACACGCTTGTCCAATGAACCGTCACCGGTAAGAGCCCCCATCAAATAGGACTCAAACTGAACATCCTTCCTCTTATACCCGGGTGTATCTACATTTGCTATATTATTCGAGAGTATTTCGTTCCTCTTCCAGCTGGCATCTGCCGCTTTCTTAAGGACATTTATATAATTGAAAGCATTAGATCCTAACATATGTACTCCTCCCTATAATAATTATAATAAATAAATCGAAAAACACAAGATATATTTGATAATATAGTAGAATAGTACCACATATTGTAGGTTGTTGTCATCATTTTTTTGTATATTTTATATAATTTTGAAAAAGGATTTATGGGAGCCTCCCACAAATCCTTTTGTGTGCTAATATAATATTTATTTGTCTAGGTTCTTTAATTCATCGAACACAACATCATTTAGTACTTTAATATACGTTCCCTTCATACCCGACGATCTGGATTCAATCACACCGGCGCTTTCAAACTTTCGTAAAGCATTTACTATAACTGATCGGGTGATTCCCACCCTGTCGGCAATTCTACTGGCCACCAATATTCCTTCGTTTCCTTTTAATTCATTAAATATATGCTGAATCGCCTCAAGCTCGGAAAATGACAGGGTACTTATGGCGGATTTTACTATCTGAATCTTGCGGTTTTCTTCGGCATTCTCTTCATTGACCGAACGCATCATTTCAAGACCGACTACCGTTGTGCCATATTCGCTTAAAATTATATCGTCCAAATTGTATGACTGACTTGCCCTGTATATAAATAATGTCCCTAATCTTTCTCCGGCTATATCAATCGGTGTTATTATAGCCTTGTAGTCATCTAGTCCTTCAAATTCAAATCCAAGAGTGCTAAGGTTCACATTCTCTTTTGTTGATAATATATTAAGGAGTCTTTCATTTAATAATGTGTCAATATACCTTCCAACCGCATCCTTAATCAACTCTTTTATCTCGATTATATCCGCTCTGTTCTTAATGCCTAAAACCTTGCCTTTTTTACTGATAACCAAGACATTGGACTCTAGTATATCACTTAGTACAACACAGATGTCATTGAATACAACCTTGTGCGAATTGTTGTTATGAAGAAGATTGTTTATCTTCCTGGTTTTATCAAGCAATTGTACACTCATTAATCAGTTCCTCCACTTTTCACCATATTAACCCTATTAACCCTAATAGATTTGATTGAATATGTCGACTAAATAAGGTAATACATTAGAATTTTTCTAATTGTATTACCTTTTTCATTTTATCATATATTATTTTTAAAAACAATACCTTTTTTGATGTTTTGACGCACATTTTTAGATTATTTTCAATTTTTTTATCCAATTTTGTATTATTAATAAATAAGATAAATTCAAAATAATGCAAAACTAACAGAATTATTGGTCAATTTTAGTATCCGTATCCGTGGTTACATAACCGCAGGTTTCACTGCTGCATACCAGCTTATTTCCCTTCTCAAGCAATATACTGCCACATTTTGAACAATTATGGTTCGAAGGCTTCTGCCAGGTCATGAAACTGCAGTCCGGATGATTGCTGCATCCGAAGTATCTTCTTCCCTTCTTAGTTTTTCTGATAACTATGTCTCCTCCACAGGACGGACATTCGACACCTATTTTCTCAAGATAAGGTTTGGTATTTCTACAGTCCGGAAAGCCGGGACAACCCAGGAATTTACCATGGGGACCATATTTGATAACCATGTTCCTGCCACACAGTTCACATATTTCATCGCTGACCTCATCGGCTATATGAATCTTGTTAAGCTGTTCATGGGCATTATTTACCGCCTCCATAAGATCAGGGTAAAAATTCTTTACGATGGTCTTCCAAGCAACGACTCCGTCCTCAACACTGTCTAACAATGACTCCATGTTGGCTGTAAAATTAACATCCACAATACTTGGAAACGCTTTCACCAATATATCGTTCACTGCTTCTCCAAGCTCAGTGGTATAGAGATTCTTATTCTCCTTAATAACATATCTTCTGGCTATTATTGTACTGATAGTCGGTGAATAGGTACTGGGTCTTCCGATTCCAAGCTCTTCTAAGGTCTTTACCAAGGACGCCTCTGTAAAATGAGCGGGAGGCTGGGTAAAATGCTGACTCTTATTAAGAGCACTTAGCTTAAGTATATCTCCCTCGTTCAAGGTCTCATAGGTTGCCAATATTTCCTCTTTTTCATCCTCGGGCTGATACACACTTAAGAAGCCCTCGAATAAAAGCTTTGACGCCGAGGTGGCAAACCAATGACCATTACCCTCTATTCTGATTGAAGTCGTTTCATATCTTGCCGGCTGCATCCTGCTGGCCACAAACCGTTTCCATATAAGCTGATACAGACGATACTGATCTCTGGATAATGAATCCTTTATCTCACTCGGATGAAAACTTACACTGGTAGGACGGATCGCCTCATGAGCGTCCTGAACTCTTTTACCGTTACGATTCTGATTTACTTCTGAAGCTACATATTCCTTACCGTATACATCGCCTATATATTCCTTGGCAGCCTTATCTGCCTCATCACTGATACGCACGGAATCTGTACGCAGGTAGGTTATAAGACCAACACTTCCATGCCCCTTTATACTAATACCCTCATATAGCTGCTGTGCCAGCTGCATGGTCTTCTTGGTAGAAAAGCTAAGTGCCTTAGCCGCTTCCTGTTGAAGAGTACTGGTGGTGAAGGGTTGAGGAGATTTTCTTATTCTTTCTCCCCTCTTTATCTCCCTGATAACAAATTTGGCATTCTCCAGATCATTAACTATTGCGGTTGCCTCTTCTTCAGTAGTAATCTCTTCCTTACTCTTATTCTTACCGATATATTTTGCTACCAGAGGTTTCTTCTTTCCATCTAAGGTAAATTCGGCTTCGATGTTCCAGTATTCCTCCGGAATAAAGGAATTAATCTCTTCTTCTCTGTCACATATTATTCTAAGGGCTACTGACTGAACTCTACCCGCACTTAAGCCCCTTTTAATCTTGCTCCATAACAGGGGGCTTATGGAATATCCCACCATACGGTCCAGTACCCGCCTTGCCTGTTGAGCATCTATCAGATTCATATCCAGCTTCCTGGCTTCCTTGATAGATGATTTAATCGCATTTTTCGTAATCTCATTAAATACAATTCTATTTGCTTTATTATTATCCAGTTTAAGGGTTTGGGACAGATGCCAGGATATAGCTTCTCCCTCTCGGTCCGGGTCGGTAGCAAGAAACACTTTGTCAGCTTTCTTTACTTCTTTCCGAAGCTTGGCGAGTAATTCTCCTTTCCCTCGTATGGTTATATATTTTGGCTCATAATCATTCTCAATATCTATACCGAGCTGGCTTTTTGGTAGGTCTCTGACATGACCGTTAGATGCCAGGACCTCATAATTAGTGCCTAAGAACTTTTTTATGGTTTTCGCTTTTGCCGGCGATTCTACAATCACAAGATATTTTGGCATATTCAAACTCCTCTTCTATGTTAAATTCCTGTGCCAAAGCTTAAACAAGCATACACTATTTTTAAAAGCCTTGCAAGTATATATTATATTTTTTCTTTTATCAACCTTTTTTCATATAGTAATTCTTCACGGGCTGAGATATTAAATTCTTTAACTCTAAACTTAACAGATGCTCCATAAGCTTACCCATTTCCAGCCCGGTCGTTTCTATAAGTTCATCTAAATNCTTAGGTGAAACACTAATTAGCTCATATATTGCCTTCTCATCATCATTAANTATGTTNGTAAACACTCTTTGACCGNATTCTGACGGCATATAATCAATAAAATCCTCCAATATATCCTGCGCAGTGGTGACAACTTTTGCACCCATCTTGATAAGATTATTACAGCCTCCGCTAAGCTTATCTGTAATCCTTCCCGGAACAGCATATATATTCTTTCCCTGGTCCAGACCCATATCCACCGTAATAAGCGAGCCGCTCTTTTCTCTGGCTTCTATAACCAGTATACCGTCGCTGAGAGCACTTATAATCCTGTTACGCATGGGAAAATGGTGAGCCAAGGGCTTTATACCGGGTCCGTANTCCGATATGATTCCGCCTTTTATCTGTATATCCATATACAGGCTTATGTTCTCAGCAGGATAACATATATCTATACCGCAGCCCATTATCCCATAGGTAGTACCGTCTGCATGCAANGCTCCCATGTGAGCATAAGAGTCAATTCCTCTGGCAAGCCCGCTCAATATAATTATATCTTCTCTTGCCACCTCACATGCCAAGTATTTCGCGGTCTCCCTACCATATACAGAGCATTCCCTTGCCCCGACTATGGATAATACCTTCTTATTTTCAGAAAAATAATTTCCTTTATAATATAGAAGAAACGGAGGATCATATATATGTCTTAGCTTATCCGGATAAAGCGAATCCAGCATCGTAATAAACTTAATGCCATGATTCGTAAGGTATTCCAGTTTCTTTTTAATATTATCAATGTTCTTAGCTGCCGAAATCTTCTCCAAATCGCATTCGGTAAATATTATCCCGTCTTTTGCATAATCTTTTGCCATAACCTCCATAGCACGATAGGATGATGAATACGCCTCTTCCAAGCCTCCAAAATAATCTATCAATGCTTTTATTTTATTATATTTTAGATATTGTATGCTCCCTATCCAATATTTATATATATCATTATTATAATCAATATTCATCTTACCCTCACTTATTAATTTTTATATTTCTCCCCAGTACTTACAGTCAATACTTCTATAGCAAACCGCCTCACTGATATGCTTAGTGGTTATCCTGTCACTCATATCCAAATCCGCAATGGTACGGGCCACCATGAGTATCCTATGATATGCCCTAACCGACAGATTCATCCTCGTAAATGCCTGTTCGAGTAATGCTTGCTCCTTCGATTCCAGCTTGCAGTACTTTCTTATATTTCCCGGTGTTAACTGGCTGTTAAACCATATATCCTGATTCCTATAACGCTCAGTCTGCATTTGTCGTGCCCTATATATCCGCTCTCTGATAACTTTGGAGGTCTCATTTTTACTCTTTTTTTGCAGCTCTTTGTAATCAATCTGCATTGCTTCTATACAGATATCAAATCTGTCGAGCAAAGGCTTGGATATCTTACCAAGATAACGCTTAACCATGGGGATTGAGCAGTTACATTTATTTCGGTCAGGAAAGTAGCCACAGGAGCACGGGTTCATAGAGGCTACCAGCATGAACCCGGCAGGATAACGAATGGTAGCATTAAGCCTGGATATTGTAACCGACTTTTCCTCTAAGGGTTGCCTCAGTACCTCTATAGTATTTTTATTAAATTCGGGAAGCTCGTCCAAGAACAGGACTCCAAGATGTGCCAAACTGATTTCACCGGGCTTTGGTATGATTCCGCCTCCTACCAGGGCAGTACAGGTTATGCTATGGTGAGGAGATCGAAACGGTCTTCTTGTTATAAGTGCTCTGTTATCCAATAACCCGGCAATACTATATATCTTAGATATCTCCATGCTTTCTTCAAAGGATAGCTCCGGCATAATTGTAGGGATTCTTCTGGCCAGCATAGTCTTCCCCGAGCCCGGAGGGCCGATCATCAGAATATTATGCATGCCCGATACGGCTATCTCTATAGCTCTTTTCACTGTATATTGTCCGGCAACCTCGGAAAAATCCACATCATGCTCGGATATAGGTTCATTAAACAGTCTGGCAACATCCACTATATCCGGCTGCTTACCGTCAATATCATTAAGCAGCTCGACAGCCTCCTTCAGGCTGCTTACACCATATGTCATTATTCCGCTGACCACTGCTCCCTCCCGGGCATTATCCTTTGGTACTATACACCTTGAAAAACCCGCCTGTCTGGCGGCATATACGAGGGGAAGGACTCCGTTTACCTTTTGAACTCTACCGTTCAGACTCAATTCACCTATAATCAGTGTTGTTTTGATGTTTTCTTCAAGAATATAACCGAAAGCCGTTAGTATTGCGATAGCCACAGGCAAATCAAATACTGTTCCTTCCTTTCTGATATCCGCAGGAGACAGATTGACGGTAATCCGCTTGGGTGGCAGCTTATAGCCTGAATTCTTTAATGCTATCCGTACTCTTTCTCTGGCCTCCTTGACTTCAGAGTTAAGCAGTCCCACCATATCAAATAAGGGAAGCCCGTCGCTTACATCTGCTTCAACACTAACAATTAGTCCGTTAATCCCATTGATTACCGCACTGTATGCCTTACTGAACATTTAATATGCTCCTTTCATTGCCTCTCTCACAATGAAGGAATCATTTGCTACGGTAATTATAGCAATATTTGTAAATTAATGCAATAAATTTGTTATATATTAATGTAATGGTGTTTCGGGACTATATGATTATATGGGCATATAATGTATTAAGTATCATAAAAAACTGCAGCCTTAATCGGAAGGGAGGTTGTATATGCGATTATTCGAATTACGGGAAAAGGAAGTAATCAACTGTAGGGATTGCCGTAGATTGGGATATGTATGTGATATCGAATTCGATATATGTACCGGGTGCATCACCCATATCATAGTCCCCGGTCCATGTAGAATATTTGGTATCCTCGGAAGAGACCATGAATATATTATCAAAAGCTGTGATATTAAACAGATCGGAATCGATATTATACTAGTAGACGTGGATACGGAAAAATGTCTTAGAAAATGCGATTAAGACTTTTTCCAAATATTATCTTGACCATATGATAAAACTCAAATATAATCAATTTATAGTATATTATGTATATATTTATTACGTATGAGTTTAAGATAAATTGGGAGGATTTTTACTATGAAATGTCCATTTTGTAGCAAAGACAATACCAGAGTTATTGATTCAAGACCTGCCGATGATAACACCTCTATCCGAAGAAGAAGACAGTGTGACGACTGCAACCGAAGATTCACTACATACGAAAAGATTGAGTCCATCCCTCTTGTTGTAATTAAGAAGGACAATAATCGTGAGCAGTATGACCGAGCAAAAATCGAAGCCGGAGTATTTCGCTCCTGTCATAAAAGGCCTATATCCATTGAACAGATTACAGCGTTGGTTGATGAGGTTGAAACAATAATCTTCAATAGAGAGGAGAAGGAAATACCAAGCCATGTTATAGGCGAAATCCTAATGGATAAATTAAAGGATTTGGATCCTGTTGCATATGTCAGATTTGCTTCTGTATATCGTGAGTTCAAAGATGTTAACACATTTATGAATGAATTAAAGAAGATACTTGATAGTTGATTATTATCTCCGTTTTGACATAAAGACTGACGATACCAGAGGCACTCTTGTTTCAAGAGTGCCTCTGGTATTCAAATTCTACATGGCCACCCAGATAATTTGGCAAAGACATGCTTATTCCGATTCTATCCGATGTCATATAGCTATATATTCCCAGGAAATTATCAGAGCTTATTATGTCTGCCGATTCAAATCCCATTAATAATATATTATTTCCCAAGCCCATAATATAATCCATAATCGCTTGGCGAATCTCTCTGTTGATGTCCTTATTTACTATTTCCCATGAAGTAATATTATCTATAAGGGAATTGTCAACCTCAATCATATCCGAGAGCCTTATTCGTATATTGTTTTTCAAATCTATATTTGTCGTATATATCAGTTGTGTTGGATATGCCGCATAGGGACTGTAAAAATCTGCAATATACAGGATACTAAGATAGCAGTTATCATTTCTTTTTATTTCATAGGAGATATTTAAGGTATCGGGCATCAATACCCCNTCCAGATCGGTAGACGGGGAGAAGGCATATGCCGAATACATCTTTAATATCCTGTTAATATCGTCCAGAATTATATTATTCCATATGTCTGTATTATCATATCCGTTTTCGGATACTACAGTCGGAAATTCAACATGGGTACCATTCCTCTGAAATACGTTTTTCTCCAGCTCCATATACACGCTCTCCATAAGCGTCCTTGATAAAGGATACGTATGAAGCACATTAGATATACCAACAATTAAGATTTAATCCTGTACACTCTTCTGCCTCAGAACCATCTGCAGAATTCCTCCGTGTCTATAATATTCCATGTCTACCAATGAATCAAAACGTATAGCCGCCTTAAAGTGAATCGTTTCTCCTTTAGCAGTCGTGGCAATGACATCGGCATGGTCACCGGGTGCTATATTATCCTTCATTATTATATCTATGGTTTCGTCTCCATTTAATCCAAGACTATCGGCTGACTGCCCGTCAATAAACTGCAATGGCAATACACCCATCATAACGAGATTTGATCTGTGGATTCTTTCATAGCTTTCTGCAATAACCGCCTTTATTCCGAGAAGGCTTGGTCCCTTAGCGGCCCAGTCTCTTGAGGAGCCCATTCCATAATCCTTACCTGCCAGTACAACTAAGCCTGTGTTCTGCTTCTTGTATTTCATACAAGCATCATAGATAGGCATTACCTCTCCGGTCGGCCAATAGGTTGTATAGCCGCCTTCTGTACCCGGTGCAATTTTATTCCTGATACGGATATTCGCAAATGTTCCACGCATCATAACCTCATGATTTCCCCTTCGGGAACCATAAGTATTAAAGGCCTTAGGCTCCACACCATGCTCCATTAGGTATTTCCCTGCAGGAGTGTCTTTTCCTATGGCTCCTGCCGGAGATATATGGTCGGTTGTGACTGAATCTCCCAAGCTAGCAATAACTCTGAGGCCCTTTAACGGACCCATCCTGTCGGGTTCATCTGAAAGATTATCAAAAAANGGGGGTCTTCTTATATAAGTCGAGGATTCCTCATATTCATACAGACTTCCCTCATTTATACTGATATTATTCCATAGCTCATTGTCATCATAGACAACGCCATACTCCCTCTTAAATAACTCCGGCTTTACATTATTTAATATAGCCTCCTGTATTTCTTCCGATGATGGCCAGATATCGCTTAAATATACCTCTTTTCCGTCGGCCCCTATTCCGATTGGCTCTTTTGTTAAGTCTATATCCATGGTCCCGGCTAATGCATAGGCAACCACAAGCGGTGGAGATGCCAGATAATTTGCCTTGACCAGCGGATGAATTCTACCTTCAAAATTCCTGTTGCCGGACAATACAGAGGCTACCAAAAGATTATTGTCATTGATTGCAGAAGTAATCTCAGGAAGCAAAGGTCCTGAATTACCGATACATGTAGTACATCCATAGCCTACTACATGAAAGCCTAAGGTATCAAGGAATGGTTGAAGTCCTGCCGAAGCCAGATAATCGGTTACTACCTTGGATCCCGGAGCCAAGGAAGTCTTTATATAAGCCGGAACCCTCAAGCCCTTTTCTACAGCTTTTTTCGCAAGAATTCCTGCACCTAGCATAACTGATGGATTCGAGGTATTGGTACATGAGGTTATGGCTGCTATAACCACAGAGCCTGTCCTCATTGTTTCCTTTTTGTCATCCGAAAACTTGATTACAACCTCCTTATCAAACTCATCTTTGTTAAGGCCATGGCCTTGATTTCCCAAAGAAGCTGTAATACTGTCTCTAAAAGCCTCCTTCGTCTTATCAAGCAGAATCAAATCCTGGGGACGCTTTGGTCCCGACAGGGCAACTTCTACTGTAGATAAATCAAGCTCAATGATATCGGTATATACAGGATCCAAAAGACCTCTTTCATAGAACATTCCATTAGCCTTAAGATAGCTTCTTACAATTTCAATATGCTCCTTACTTCTTCCGGTCAACTTCATATAATCCAGGGTTTCCTCATCCACAGGGAAGAATCCGCAGGTGGCTCCATATTCAGGAGCCATATTTGCTATCGTAGCTCTGTCTGCCAGGCTTAGGTTATGAATCCCGTCTCCGAAATATTCTACAAACTTACCTACAACACCTCTGTCTCTTAGAAGCTTGGTTACCCTAAGAGCTAAATCTGTTGCCGTAGCACCCGTCGGAAGCTTACCCGTCATATGGACACCGATAACCTCAGGCACAGGAAAATATGACGGCTGTCCCAGCATTCCTGCCTCAGCCTCTATTCCTCCCACACCCCAGCCAAGTACTCCGAGTCCGTTAATCATAGTTGTATGGGAATCCGTACCCACCAAAGTATCAGGATATAGTATATCCTCATTATTGTCCTTGGTTTTATCAATAACGACCACCTTTGCCAGATACTCTAAATTTACCTGATGTACTATGCCTGTTGAGGGAGGAACCACAGTGAAATTATCAAATGCCTTCTGTGCCCACTTCAGGAACTGATACCTTTCCTTATTCCTTTCAAATTCTCTCTTCACATTTTCACTAAGTGCTTTGGACATACCGTAGTAATCGACCTGAACGGAGTGGTCAATTACAAGATCCACAGGGACCTCAGGATTAATCCTTTTCGCTTTCTCATCATCTGCCAGGAATGAACGCATGGCTGCCAAATCCAGTACCGAGGGAACCCCTGTAAAATCCTGAAGAATTACTCTGGCAGGCTTAAACGCCACTTCTCCCCTTCCTCCTCTATGCTCAGCCCATCTTGCCAGGTCTTCAATATGCTCATCTCTAATAGCTATACCGTCCCATCCACGAAGTACTGATTCCAATAAAACCTTAATGGAATAAGGTAGCCTATTCACATCGAATCCATATTCCTTCAATGAGTTCAAATCATGATACACATAGGTCTTATCCTGTATCTTAAGATATTTTCTCGTCTTTTCATTATATAATTTCATAGGAAATCACCTCATACTTTCAGAATACAATTCACCGAGTTACATTTTGACATTCGTCCTAATCATCATAGAATTAGTATCTAATATAATACACGATTATTGGCATATTGCAAGTTTTTTGGTCCAGTTCCCGATTCTGCAACATAGAAATCTGCTTTCAAAGAGGTGATTTTTTCGTATTCCTTTCCTACATTATTAATAAATGAATCTATATGACTTACGTCCACAATATTGACCGTACATCCTCCAAAGCCTGCGCCGGTCATTCGTGCACCGATAACACCTTCCTGACGTATGGCCGACTCATACAGAGTGTCCAGATGCAGACCTGTAACTTCATAATCATTTTTCAAAGATATATGGGATTCCATCATAAGCTCTCCAAATTCAACCATATCATCTGCCTGAAGCGATTTCATTGCATTTATCGTTCTTTGGTTTTCATAAACCGCATGTCTGGCACGACGAATCAATGTGTCATCATTTATTATAGACTTATATCTTTCAAATTCATCTATTGTAAAATCACCTAATGTCTTTTTGTTAACTACGGTCTGTAATCTTCTAAGCGCTTCGTCACATTCAGCCCTTCTTTCGTTGTATTTGGAATCACCCAGCTCCCGCCTTTTGTTGCTGTTGACAATCACTATCCTATTGTTACCAAGATTAAGCGGTGTATATTCGTATTCCAATGTGTCCGTATTAAGAAATATGGCATGATCCTTCTTACCCATCGCTATGGCAAATTGGTCCATAATACCGCAATTCACACCTACATATTTGTTTTCTGCATACTGACATAGCAACGAAATCTCCTTAAGGCTGATATCTATCCGGAACATCTCCTTGATTATGTACGCCGTAAGTACCTCTATGCTGGCCGATGATGACAGTCCCGCGCCGTTGGGAATATCACCGTAATATAGAATATCCATTCCGCGATTTATAATATCCATAAAAGAATGCTGGGCAAATGCCCAAAGCACGCCTTTGGGGTAATTTGCCCAATCATCCTTTCTATGATAAATCAATTCCTCAGTGGATGAAATCTCATCCAATGACGAAATGATCACTCCTTTCTCTATATAATTCATGGAGTATAAGCGAATCACTTTGTCGTTGCGAAGTCTGACCGCCCCATAGGTTCCCAGCTCCAATGCACAGGGTAGCACATGACCTCCGTTATAATCCGTATGCTCACCAATTAGATTTACTCTGCCTGGTGCAAAATATACTCTAACATCGTCATTATCCCCGTAAATTTTCTTAAACCATTTCATCATAATGTTTTTCATAATAATCCTGCCTAATCATCTTTTGTAGTAAATATTATATATAATAAATCCATTTATTTCTATCCCATTAAATAATTTCTCATATTTTTTAATGCCGATTTCTCCAAACGACTAACCTGAGCCTGAGATATATTAATCTCTTTTGCAACCTCCATCTGAGTCTTTCCCTCGAAAAATCTCAGCTTAATTATATTATACTCCCTTGGGGGAAGCTTATCCATAGCTTCTTTCAAAGATATGGCTTCAATCCAGTTCTCCTCCCTGTTCTTCTTATCGCTGACCTGATCCATGATATATAAAGCATCTCCCCCCTCTACATATACAGGATCATATAAAGATACGGGACTTTGAATGGCATCGAGGGCGTACACTATATCCTCCTTACTGATACCAATTTCGGCTGCTATCTCATTTATAGTGGGTTCCTTTTCATTTTTCTTAACCAAGGCTTCCTTGGCATAAATCGCCTTATAGGCTGTGTCCCGTAAGGAACGGCTGACACGAATAGCATTGTTATCCCTAAGGTATCTGCGAATCTCACCTATTATCATCGGAACAGCATAAGTAGAGAATTTTACATTTTGTGATATATCAAAATTATCGATTGCCTTCATTAATCCAATACAGCCTATCTGAAACAAGTCATCGACATTTTCATTACTGTTGGAGAATCTCTGAATTATAGATAGTACCAGACGTAGATTTCCTTTGATGTAGAGCTCTCTAGCTTCTTTGTCACCATTCAAAATTCTATTGAATAACTCTTCTTTTTCACTGTTCTTTAGCAACGGTAACTTGGATGTATTTACGCCACATATTTCCACCTTATAGAGAGCCATAACGAAACCTCCGAATCATCATGTCATTATATTTAATTCGCTAACAATAATGATTCACTATTTGTATGCTCTTTATACGGTATTTTTATTTGAAATAATTACCATCGATATATTTATTCGAAACGTACCATTTCCTTTTTCAAACGCTTTATTATCTTCTTTTCCAGTCTCGATATGTAGGATTGAGATATTCCGAGCAAATCCGCAACTTCCTTCTGAGTCTTCTCGTTTCCGTCATCGGTGTTAAGACCAAATCTTAAGTCTACGATTATCCGCTCCCTCTCAGTCAGCTTGGATAAAGCCTTTCTAAGCAGCTTTCGATCCACTTCCTCCTCAATATTTCGATATATGACATCCTCTTCCGTTCCCAGGATATCTGATAATAACAGCTCATTGCCGTCCCAGTCCACATTCAGAGGTTCATCGATCGATACCTCCAGCTTAGTCTTATTGTTTCGCCTTAGATACATAAGAATTTCATTCTCAATGCAGCGGGAGGCATATGTGGCCAGCTTAATGTTTTTTTTCGGATTAAAAGTGTTAATAGCCTTAATAAGACCGATTGTGCCAATGGATATCAGGTCCTCTACGCCAACCCCGGTATTATCAAACTTTTTGGCTATGTACACTACAAGTCTTAAATTATGCTCCACGAGTATAGCCTTCATTTCTCCGTCACGCTCTGTACCTAAACCGCTGATTACCTCGGCTTCTCTTATAGAGTCCAGTGGCGGCGGAAGTATCTCTGCACCGCCTATGTAATGGATATCACCCTTTTGTCCAAATATAATAGTTCTGATGTCCGGTATCATTCTAAACTGAAACTTATTCTGTATTGATAACTTAAAAAGCATAAATACCCTCCCAAATTATTAGCGCTCATAGGCTTAAAACAGTATTTTCACAATAGTTCCTTATGTAAAATTGCATGATAATCATCTTTGCCATCCGTCAGACGGTTATCACAGATAGCGACGGTGACCCTCTCATTACATATGTTTTCCTTTTCGGTATGTATCAGGACCTTATCCAGCTTAATTCCTAACAGCATACCTGTTTTGCCGATTGACCTGTATGGAATGAAGCTGAAACGAAGCAGTCTGTCATCATAGCCTGAGTACGGTATATCATCTGCTTTACCCTCCAAATAGTTTCTGGCCATCTCCATGTCCTGCCTGATATTCGGTGTCAGAAGACTCTCAATCAACGAATTTTCGATAACCATAACCGGTTTTTTACTGATGGGATCATAAAGACAATTACCTGTATCCATAAGCCCTTTTGTCAGTACACTTCGCTCACCAAGAACCAGTTCTACCTCATAGATTAAAGGTCTGTGTATCTGGTACAGTCTTAGCAGCCATAGTACGAAGACAGAAACCACAGCTACGGCGCAGACTGAGACAATAATGTATAAGGCTGAAGCATTACTGAAGATATTGCCGTTGCCCAAATTAATAAAAAACAGCCTAAGATTAGTATGGTAATAAATCGAATTCATAAATCCACCCACAAAATATGTAATCAGATTCAATACAATCCATTGCTTAATCATATCTGAAATCTTCAGCTTTCCAAAAGCAATGACTATCATCAGTAATGAAGTGGCTACATACATCAGCGTAAACCTTAGGATGATATTCATCCATGGAAATATACTTATTACCGCTGCGCAAGCACCTCCGACAGTAGCCGCCAAGGCAATTCTCAACTTGCTGCTGTCCTTTTTATTTACCTTTTTTAACAGGAAAATCAGGATTACGTCAATGAAGAAATTAATCAGAAATACTATATCCGTATAAACCTCTAATAACAATATTCACCTCCACACAGGATGTACTTACTTCACGTACAATAGAATGATCATCATCATGATTATAACTTGTTAGATATTAGTATTTTGTCATTTTCTGGACATCATTATTAAGTTTTCGTTTACATTATTTTACATTTATAATTGAAATAACCTAATTATAAGCAAAAAAATATGTCAGATTATTCGTTTCCGAATAATCTGACAACCTCAATATCTTATGTATAATGTTTTTTCGGTTTATTTATTGTGACGGTTCTTCTGTAGAAACTCAGGAATCTTGATTCCGCCGGTATCTATATTGGCATTTACCGGAGGCTTAGCCGGCTGACTGACGGGCTTACGTTCCGGATCAGTGCTATAACCGCTTTGCTTAGGCGGAGCATAAGGACTGGGCTTTGTGAAGCCTCTGTTAACGCTGATATCCGATTTACCTATGTTTTGAATCGAAGAACCCGATGACGACGCTCTCCTTAAGAATTCGGGTGTCTTAACCAATTCTCTTGATCTTCCGTCCAGTCCGGTAGCGATAACCGTAATGGCGGCTGTATCAGGATTACTGTCATCGTACATGGCTCCGAATATAATATTTGCAGATTCACCAGCCAACTCCTGTATCAGTGTAGCCGCATCATTAGCCTCTACAAGACTGATATCTCCGGATATGTTTATAATTACATGAGTAGCTCCCTGAATAGTCGTCTCGAGCAAGGGACTCGTAATAGCCTGCTTAACAGCCTCTATACATTTATCATCACCGGCTCCTACACCTATTCCTATATGAGCTATTCCTTTATCCTTCATAACCGTCTTAACGTCGGCAAAGTCAAGATTTATCAGTCCGGGAACATTAATCAGGTCTGTTATGCCCTGTACACCCTGCTGCAACACCTCATCCGCCTTCTTAAGGGCATCAGGCATGGTTGTCCTACGATCAACGATTTCGAGTAATTTATCATTGGGAATTACGATTAAGGTATCTACATGCTCCTTCAGGCGTTCGATTCCTGCAATCGCATTGGTCATACGGGTCTTAGCTTCGAACTTGAAGGGCTTTGTCACAATTCCGACTGTAAGAATCTCCATCTCCTTAGCTATCTGTGCAATTATGGGAGCTGCTCCTGTACCGGTACCTCCACCCATGCCACAGGTGACAAATACCATATCAGCCCCTTTAACGAGTTCAGTTAATTGTTCCCTGCTCTCTTCGGCGGCCTTCTGCCCTATTTCCGGTTGAGCCCCAGCTCCCAGCCCTTTCGTAAGTTTTTCACCAATCTGTATACATACAGGAGCCTTGCAGTTCTTTAAGTGCTGCTTGTCCGTATTGATGCAAACAAATTCAACACCCTTGATGTTTTCTTCTATCATTCGATTAACGGCGTTGTTACCTGCTCCTCCTACCCCAATAACAAGTATTTTTGCAGTATTGTCCGCCTCATTTGTTCTTATTTCAAGCAAGGTCAATTCCTCCTTCATCGTATTCT
>JGI24709J26583_10000564_pt1 | contig 31871 bp, 26 predicted proteins | sample BioPla2DNA1_FD_26583 | JGI IMG/M metagenome (IMG submission 26583) | reverse complement strand
TATCCTTATCAATATATTTTTCATATACACTAGTCGCTACGGCTGTATGAGTATCTATGACATATTTAGCTTCAGTATATACCTTATGAATAGTAGCACTAGTCTCATTTATAGTTGCGTAACCACCAACAAAATCCTCAAGGTTTTTTCTCATATCAGGGGTTATTTCATATCTACCTCTGCTTGATAATGCTTCCATAAGTTCTTTGGTCTTAGAAGCATCATCACCAGCTATATGATAAAGCAACCTCTCAAGATTACTGGATACTAAAATATCCATAGATGGAGATATGGTCAGAATAAACTCACGTTTACGATCATATACACCTGTCTGGAAGAAATCAAAAAGAACCTTGTTATCATTGGAGGCGCATATCAATTTCCCTACGGGAAGTCCCATCTGCTTTGCATAGTATGCAGCTAATATATTTCCGAAGTTACCTGTGGGAACTACAAAATTGATATGTTCTCCTTCTATAATCTCTTTTCTTCTATATAATTCTACATAGGAGTGGAAATAATATATAATCTGCGGAAGTAGTCGTCCTATATTGATAGAATTTGCTGATGAGAATCTATAGCCTGCCTTACTCATTCTCTCTTCCAAATCTTTATCCCCAAATATCTTCTTAACTCCTGTTTGGGCATCATCAAAGTTTCCACGGATTCCAATTACATAGGTATTATCACCCTTTTGAGTCACCATCTGCTTTTCCTGTACGCTACTAACTCCGTCCTTAGGATAAAAGACAATAATCTTAGTTCCTTCCACATCTGCAAAGCCTGCCAAGGCAGCCTTACCTGTATCCCCTGAGGTCGCTGTTAGTATTACAATCTCATCAGATATATTATTCTTTCTAGCCGCTGTGGTAAGAAGATGTGGCAAAATAGACAGGGCCATATCCTTAAATGCTATGGTTGCACCATGAAACAACTCAAGATAATGCACTCCCCCTGCTTTATATAGAGGAGCTATATCTGGGCTATCAAACTTATGATCATATGCCTTACTTATACAATCCTTGATTTCTTCTTGGGTATAATCTGTTAGATAAAGACTTAGCACCTCATAAGCCAACTCGCGATAATTCATGCCTGCCAGTTCATCTATAGATTTGGTAAGCTGTGGAATNGACTCTGGCACAAACAAGCCGCCATCAGGAGACAAGCCCTGAAGAATAGCCTGGGAAGCTGTAGCCCTTATATTACTGTTTCTTGTACTATGATACATTAAGTTCATAATTCTTAGTCCCCTTTATATGATAATTTCGTTTCCCTAGGGCGTATCATTCATTAACTTGGTTCTCTCTACCATTTAAAATAATAATCCGCCTATTAGGGCGGATTATATCACATCTCTTTATTAGATTCTAGTATGGATATGAATTTTATTTAAAAAACTCATGCTCTCCATGTTTAAAAAGCCATTGTAGATTGTTATCGAACCATTTTGCGCTACTTTTTCTAGCTATCCTTCTTGCCATAAAGTAGAGCGCTCCTTCGGAATGATCCTCACCATTAATAGCCCTTTGTACCGCCTCCTTAGTTTCAGCGGTTACCTTTACACTCCAGTATCTCTTATCTGAAATGGGTGAAAACTGATAGTCGTCTCCGACCTTCTGGAATATTACTTCCTTTACCTTGTCAGGAAACTCATCGTCAGCCATTCGATTAAATATAACATTCGCTACTAATATTTTGCCAATTATGTCCTCTCCAGTGGCTTCCGCTTCAACTATCTGTTCCAACATCTTTACTTCTTCCTTAGTGACTACATGCACCTTTGAACTTTTATCTGAAGTGGAGGCGGTCTTAGATATACTTTCCTTGGATAAATCATCAGACAAATCGCTTGCGCTTAATGCAGATGTTGAAAAGCTCTTAATAGCTTTTTTATCATTGTCTAAAAACACTTCGCTTTCATTAATACTGTGCATCAAGCTCAGATATTCATCATCATTCATGCTATAACCAAGTAACCAGTTGGTATCATCTGATGCCGGGACTGACTCTTGATTATTCTGAAGATATTTCTGCATGTAGTCCATTCTATACTCTACCTGATAACTATTGGTCATAGTATTTGTCTTATCATAGGTGCCAATAAGTCCTCTGTCCTCATTTGCTAGTCTAATTTGGTTTACTTCATGAGACTGTGTGTTCAAGACATCTGCTTTGGATTTGATATTGTAAAAAGTATCTGATCCAATAATAAGCAAAAGGAATGACAACACATAAGCTGCAAATACCATGTAAATTCCATGGCCAAACTCACGCAGCCTTTTCTTTTGAAGAAACGTATTTATAACCGTCATAAATATAACCATACCTTTCTTTAAGTTTGCAAACCTTGAACCTTAGGTACAAAGCTGCCGTGTGAGAGATAATCTTTCACACTACTCTCTTCTTTTCTGGCTTTACTATCTAGCCAGTGTGCATTTCCATATTTTGGTTTTCTTGGTAATGCTAACCTGCATTATATGTCCCTTATTTTTTAGTGTCAATAATAAAATAGAAATTTCGTTAGTTGCGCCTACTCACTATTTCCATATTTTATCATTCTTAGTCTTTATTACTAACTTTATAAAATATTTTCCATATTGATTTGTTTAGATTTTACAGTCAATTTTTAACAAATTATTAAGATATTATTAATTATTTTATGCTCTACCATGGTAATTTATTCATATTCTACAGAAATAGTACGGTTTTTCAATGTTTTTAGGCTCTTTCTACATTATTGGTACGTAATATTTTGTTAATATTTTGTATTAATATAGGGACATTGCTATATATCTACTAGTTTGATATAGTTTAATAGACAGTATCTATTACGGATGGAGGACCTTATGTTACCAGGTGTTTATTATGCCCGCAAGAAGAGCGGAGAACCATATTATAGAGCTTCTATTACTTATCTTGGCAAGCATATAAGCCTAGGAAGCTACTCTACTGAACAGGAAGCCCACCTTGCATATAAACTGGCTGGAAGGGTTCTTAGAGGTTCTCAGGATTGGAGAATTGATGATTATCCCTCATCCTGTCTATTATCATTTCACAAATGGGTTGTCCTAATAAACGTCAGGGATAATAGAATATATATTAAGAATCCCATATATATAATGAAGAGTTACTTCTTATATTATATAGATATAAATACAGTTCTAAAATTCGATGCTGAGGACTTGTTCTATTATGCTAGACATAAGATTTTAAAACGCGGAGGACATCTATTTACAACTGAGTATGGAATGCAGATAAATCTTATGTCACGTTATGGTATCAAGAACTATGCTGTGGCAGGAAAAGATTTTCGCTTTGTAAATGGTGACGATACCGACTATCGTTACTCTAATATAGAGATAATTAATAGATATAACGGGGTGACAAAAATAACAAAAAATGGCCTGCCTAGATATCAAGCCAAGATACATATTAATGGGGATTATATAATAGGAAGATACTCGACCGAGGAGGAGGCTGCCATTGCTTACAATAAGGCCATTAACCTATTAAGAGACAAGGGATTGAATAAGAATTATAGCCCTAATTATATAGAGGGAATGGATGAGATAGCCTATGCGTCCATGTATCAGCGCATTAGGATATCAAAGAAACTAAGAAATATAATTGTCTGACTTATCACGAATATATTAAATATATTTTAAATTTTCAAAAAGCACTGTAAAAACACTTGTTTTGTGTTATAATATTACTATATTTTTTCTTCTTCCGTTTTCATAGTTTCGCAAAATGAAGCCACTGGTAGAGTTCACAGGTTGTTCCGGTTCATCTGAAATGTCCCGAACCTGTAGCTCTATCAGTGGCTCAATTTGCCCTAGGTTTATCAAACCTTTGGCTTATCAGGTAGCTCAACAGTAAATACTGTGCAATCCGCTGAGCTAGTTGCATATATTAATCCACCATGAAGGGTTATGATACTATGGGCTATGGCCAGTCCCAAGCCACTCCCTCCCGTTTCACTGGACCTGGAGGATTCTACTCTATAAAATCTAGTAAATATTTTGTCTAAATCCTTCTTAGGTATAACCTCTCCAAAGTTGGTACTGGTAATTGTTATCTTATCTGTGTCTTTAGTAAGTATTATTTCAATTTTTTCTCCATCTCTCCCATACTTAATTGCATTACTGATTAAATTAGCAAAGGCCCGAGCCAGAAGCACGCCATCTGCATATATTACAGCACTACTATGGCTGGTTTTAAATTCATACTCCATATGATTCTCTGTAAAGCTTGGATAAAACTCATCAAGAAGCTGGTCTATAAGCTTAACCATATCGACCTCGCTGTATAATGGTTTTACTTCACCGAAATTAAATTTCGTATAGGTAAACAGATCCTCAATAAGCTTTTCTAAGCGCTTTGATTTGCTATAGGCAATCTCTATATATTCTTTTTTTACATCATCCGTCAGTTGCTTGGTCGATACTAAGTCCAGATAACCTATAATAGATGTGAGCGGAGTACGAAGATCATGGGCAACACTGGTAATAAGCTCATTCTTTGCTTCCTCACTTCTTCTCTCATTTTCCATTATTCTTTTAATATCGTCGGCCATCTTATTTAGCTTGTCTGCCATCAGAGCAAATTCATCCTCGTTATTAATCACTATACGATTATCTAGATTACCCAAAGATATTTCATTGATTCCTATATAGATTTCCTTAATATAGCTAATGAATTTACGAGTAAGCAGGAGAAAATAAATTATAAACAAGGCTATCCCTACTGATATATCTAAGATAGCCGAAAGCACAGTGCCAGTAAAGCTCCATAGACTTTTTTGAAATATCAAATAAAAGCCAATATTAATTAGAGCTAAGGATAACAATGAATAAATCAGGCTTAATAGGCTATATAATACAATTTCAAATCGAAAACTTTTAAATACACTATTATTCAATCTTATAACCTACTCCCCATACGGTCTTTATTATTTTAGCATTTCTTGAATCCATCTCTATCTTCTCTCTGATTCTTCTGATATGGACCATAACCGTATTATTTGCATCAAACATTTTCTCGTTCCATACTCTTTCAAATATCTCATCAGTTGAAAATACTCTTCCTACATTACTGGCCAGAAGAAATAATATGTCGAACTCAATTGGTGTCAATTTGACATCCCTGCCATAGGCAATCACCTTATGGGTTTCTTTGTTAATAATCAAATGATCTAGCACAATCTCAGTGTCCTTCTTCTCTCCCTGAGAGTTGGGATTTAGCTTTGTATATCTTCTAAGCTGAGACTTTACCCTGGCTGTTAGCTCTAAGGGGCTAAATGGTTTTGTAACATAATCATCTGCCCCAGTCCCTAGACCGATAATTTTATCCAAATCAGTAGATCTTGCACTTAATATTATAATGGGGACTGTATTAGTCTCGCGAATTTTACCACAAAGGGTCAAACCATCCATACCAGGCATCATAATATCAAGGATAACAAGTTTTATATCTTCCTTTTCAAGATATAGAAGCCCTTCTACTGCACTATTTGCCTTAAATACTCTATATCCCTCACTGACAAGATGTATTTCTACTAAATCAGCTATTTCTTTGTCATCATCTATAACCAATATACTTACCTGCTTCAATTGCCTTCCTCCTCTAACCATGTCCCTATTATGTTATCATCATTATTGTATAATTTTTACACTAGTAGTAAATTGGAAATGGTTATTCATTTACTTTTATCATTTCTCATGTTAGAATATCTCATGTGAGTAGCACAGATGGTCGCACCTATATAGGTGAGGAAAGTCCGGGCTTCATAGGGCAGGGTGCCGGATAACGTCCGGTGGAGGCGACTCCGAGGCTAGTGCAACAGAAATATACCGCCATGGTAGGGGTTTCCCTTACTGTGGTAAGGATGGAAAGGTGGCTTAAGAGNCCACCGCTCTTCCGGTAACGGAAGGGGCATATGTAAACCCCACCCGAAGCAAAGCCAGACAGAAAGCTATACGGTTGCCCGCCGTGCTTTCGGGTAGGCTGCGTAGTATCTGTGAAAGCGGATACTGGAGCTGTATGGTGACATACAGTCAAGATAGATGACCATCCAAGACAGAACCCGGCTTATCGTGCTGCTCATACCTTAAAACAACTACCACCTACAAATTCCTTCAGTATAGAGTTCTTGGGGACCGTATCACTGGGAGCCCCGATAAAATAATCTAAGAATTTTAATAATCTTTTTGCCTCTACATATTCCTGACTATTCCTATCAACCCCAAATAATATAGGCTCAGCATAAAGTTTTAATACAGCAAGCTCATATATTAAAGCCGAATTAAACATTATATCTGCATCCTCTTGGAAGGGGAAGATATTCTCTTCCTCACCTCTTCTTACCGAAGGCCACATAGATATAGTTTTCTGGGCAGATGTACCTCTAGTTCTTGCATCTCTAACCATTCTTCTCAGTAATCTACCATCAGTGGTCGGTATCCTGTTATGCTCATCTATATTCAATTGGGTCAGTGCACTTATATAAATCTTATATTTACTTTCCCTTGGCAAAGAATATGATAGGGCATCATTTAGCCCATGAATTCCTTCTATTACTAGAATACCATCCTTGCCTATGCTTATGGGCTTGTTCTTATAATCTCTCTTCCCAGTAACAAAATCATAAGTAGGCAAATCCACAGCCTTACCATTCATAAGATCTGTCATATCCGAATTAAACTGATCTAAATCAATAGCATAAAGACTTTCAAAGTTAAAGTTACCATACTCATCTTTGGGTGTCTTATCCCTGTTTACGAAATAATTATCAACAGCTATGGGATAAGGCTTAAGTCCATGAGCCTTAAGCTGTATTGAAAGCCTATGGGAAAATGTGGTCTTTCCTGAAGAAGACGGCCCAGCAATCATAATAAATCTTTTGTCCTTGGCCTGCTTTATAGCCTCTGCTATATCACTAATCTTCTTCTCCATCAAAGCTTCCTGTACCAATATTAAGTCATTAAGCTTCCCCTGGGATATAAGGTCATTAAGCGCCCCTACATTTTCAACCTCCATCATTTTTGCCCAGAGATTAGATTCTCTTAGGGTTAAATAGAGCTTTTTTCTTGGTATAAATGGCTCTACTACTGTAGGCTTATTCATTCTAGGCAGTATAAGCACAAATCCATCCTCGTATAGGGATAAATCAAAATATTTTAGCATTCCTGTGCTTGGAGGCATATAGCCATAATAATAATCCTCAAATCCATCTAGGTCATATATATTTGCCTTTGATACACGACGATATCTAAATAACCTTTCCTTATCATACATCCTATAACTAGCAAACAACTCAATGGCATCGTCAGTTCCAATACTACGTTTATTAAACAGAAGGTCCTTAGCTACTAACTGCTCCATTCTAGCTTTTACAGCCTCTAGTTTTTCTTTAGTTAACTCCACCCTGCCATCATAGTCAAAAAATAGACCATTGCCTAAGGAATACTCCACTGAAACCTTTTTAACGTTTTCACTGCCAAACTCACCATAGAAGGCTTTTAGTAATACCAAAATCATTCCCCTAGTATAGGTTTTGTGGCCGGCATCATCTGCTATAGTCACAAAGCTGATAGTACAATCCTTTTCAACTGTCTTAAAGAGTTCTCTAAGCTTACCATCTATATAGGCAAGGATTATATCATATTTATAATCTTTCTGATATTCCCTTGCAATGTCCAATAGCTTGGTATTTACAGGATATTCCTTAATATTATTATTAATATTTACCTTTACCTTTTTTTTAGTGTCCATCCTTCACCTCATTCCTGTGCATTCTTTATGCACATTATTTCAACCCCGGTCGTCCATATAATAACCCATAGCGGTATCAATTAGGTTAATCAAATCATGCAACTCTGCCTGTCTTTTAATGGATTGTGTAGTCTGTTGAGTGATTAATTCCTGATATATTTTCATATATTGCTGTTTCTCGGAACGAAGAAATTCCAGTAGTATAGGATTTCTTTCCTCAAGAAGCTGTCTACTAAAATAAATATGTTCAGGCTTTAAAAGCTGGAATTCCTTAACACTTATATGAGCTGTATCTGCTTTAAGCTTCATTATAACATAATATTTGCCATCCTCCTTAAGCATATTCTCCTTTATAATTAAGTAGCCCATTTCTTTTAAGGTCTCTCTTACATAATATGCTTCAGATTGAGGCTGGAGTATAAGCTCCTTAGCTGCTGATACTATCTCCATATTAGCTCTTAGAATCTCTACCATCAATCTTCCACCCATGCCCGCTATTAGTATTGTGTCAACCTCTCCCGGATGAAGCTTCTCAAGGCCATCAGATTTTCTGATTGAAACCCTGTCCTCTACAGCGAATTTTTCAACATTTTCCTTAGCTCTATCTAGAGGCCCCTGATTTATGTCCATGGCCACAACATAAGGGGAAATTCTGTTTGTTAGCAAATAAATAGCAGTATATGCGTGATCACATCCAATATCCGCAACCCGATTGCCCTGAGTTACCATTCCTGCTACTGCCTGAAGTCTTTTCGAAATCTGCATTTTCTATCTCCGTTTATTTGTTTTTTAGTTATTTTACCATATAATGTGTGCTTAATCTATAGTACAATTCCAAGTGACAAAATTTTCTATTATAAAAGAAAAATGTTGACTCCTTTTGAAGATAAATAAAGCCTAAACTGACTTCTTCAAAAAGAACCAACATTTNATTTATCTTTTCTAATAACTTATAAGGACTAATTCTACTCTAAATAATCCTTCAGCTTCCTGCTTCTACTGGGATGTCTCAACTTTCTTAAGGCTTTGGCTTCGATTTGACGAATTCTTTCTCTTGTTACATTAAACTCCTTACCCACTTCCTCAAGGGTTCTGGCTCTACCATCATCCAGACCAAATCTAAGCCTTAGTACCTTTTGCTCTCTTTCAGTAAGTGTGCCAAGAACCTCCACCAGCTGTTCCTTAAGCAAGGTAAATGCTGCTGCCTCGGCGGGGACAGGTACATTATCATCCTGAATAAAGTCACCCAAGTGGCTATCCTCCTCCTCACCTATGGGTGTTTCAAGAGATACGGGTTCCTGTGATATCTTCTGAATTTCTCTTACTCTTTCCACCGGAATGTCCATAACATCGGAGATTTCCTCTGGGGTAGGTTCTCTTCCTAGCTCTTGTAATAACTGCCTCTGTACTCTGGTCAACTTGTTGATAGTCTCAACCATGTGAACAGGTATACGAATAGTCCTTGCCTGGTCAGCTATAGCTCTTGTTATAGCCTGTCTAATCCACCAGGTAGCATAGGTACTGAACTTAAATCCCTTACGATAATCAAATTTCTCTACAGCTTTAATAAGTCCAAGATTTCCTTCCTGAATTAGGTCTAGGAAAAGCATTCCACGACCTACATATCTTTTGGCAATACTTACTACCAGACGAAGGTTGGCTTCTGCCAGTCTCTTCTTGGCAAAATCGTCACCTTCCTCCATTCTTTTGGCTAATTCACTTTCTTCTTCAGCTGTAAGTAAAGCAACCTTACCGATTTCTTTTAGATACATTCGGACAGGATCCTCTATATTAATACCTTCAGGAACTGATAGATCTATGGTCTCTGTCTCTTCTTCTTCTTCTTCGGGTAAAATATCCTCTTCATCAGCATCAGTTATTCGAAGAACATCAACATTGTGTTTCTCCAAATAGTCATATATCTTCTCAATCTTTAGAGGATCCAGCTCCATATCCGCAAAAAAGTCATTTACTTCTTGATATTCCAAGACATTCTTCTTCTTTTCTGCGAAGGCCAATAATTCCTTTAGTCTTTCAGTAAATTTAGCAATATTTTCGTCCATAGATAATCCTTCCTTTTCTAACTCTTTTATATTCTAACCATCATTTAATGAAATATGCAAATCCTGTTAACAGCCACAAAATGGACAGTTAATATGCAATCATAAAAATATATATGGTCTTATAGCTATAACTCTTTACTTTAATATATCCGAAATGGTCTTCCTAAGATCCGCCTTCTGTATTATGATGCTCTGTAATAGTTCAGTATTGTTTTCCTCTATCGCCTTTAGGCTCTGTCTATTCAAGCTTTCCTCCTTCAGGCGAAAAACTGTATCAAATAGAGCTTTCTGTCTATCTGCTTCTTTAATCTCCCCTAACAACTCTGCGTTAAAGAGGGATGCAGCCTCAGATTGCTCCTCTATACTTTGAAAGCAGCTTATTATTTTCGCAGGTATAACCTCGCCGGCTTTATCATATTCTTCAAAAACTAATTTTGCCACTTCCGAATATATACCATCGGCAAAATCCTCTGGCTTAAGAAATGTTTTCATTTTATTATATAAATCTGCCTCCTCAGTAAGCCATGTTAATAGTAGCTTTTGGGTTTTGACGATTCCATCATCAATATTCTTCCTACCTTTAGCTTGCGCATATGGTAGCTTTCTTCTAGACTCGCCCTTATAGCCCATAGAACCAAGTCTATTAACTAGTCTCTGAAGAAGGCCGGCATCTATATTATAGGTTTTAGCCACTGCATCCAGATAAAACTTTCTCTCGAGCTGTTCAGTAAAGAATAATAATTTCTTTGCTATTTCATTAAAAAACTTGGTTTTCTCTTCAGGATCCTCCATATTATAATTATTTTGGAGGGTATCAATCTCAAAGAAAAAACTATTCTTTGCTTCATCAATCCGCTTTCTATATTCATCGGCTCCAAGGGATTTTATGAAATCATCCGGATCCTTATAGGGTTCCATATTAATCACTTTTACACTTAAGCCTGCATCACGAAGTATAGAAATGGCACGAAGTGCTGCCTTTGTTCCAGCATCATCGCTATCAAATGTAAGAATAACTTCCTTGGTGTATCGTTTAAGCAAGTTTGCGTGAGCCTCAGTAAAAGCTGTACCAAGTGCCGCTACAGCATTAGTAAAACCAGCCTGATTAAGGGCCATTACATCCATATATCCCTCACATATCAGGATATATGATTCTCTTGATCTACGGGCAATATTAAGTCCATATAAAAGTCTACTTTTATCAAATATGGCAGTTTCTGGAGAGTTCAGGTACTTAGGCATCCCATCACCCATAACACGTCCACCAAATCCCACAACTCTATTGCTTACATCCATAATAGGAAACATTATTCTGTCCCAAAATTTATCATGACCGCCCCGTACTTCATCATAGGTTATTAGGCCGGTCTGCTTAAGCAGTTCGTCCTCATACCCTATGCTCTTTAAATATTGATAAAGATCATCACTAAAACGATTGGCATAACCAAGACCAAACGCTTTTATTGTCTCCTCTGTCAGACCTCTATCCAATAAATATTTTCTAGATGCTTGTCCTCTATCTGATTTTAGTTGATAATAGTAATACTTAGCAGCTTCCTTGTTGATGTCCATCAGTTTATTCTTCAAATCCACTCTACGCTTATCTCTAGCTGAATACTCCTGTTCTGGCAGATTGATACCAGCTTTTTCCGCAAGAAATTTCAAGGCCTCTACAAAGCTATAGTTTTCATACTCCATAATAAAGGTATAAACATTTCCCCCTACCCCACATCCAAAACAGTGGTACATTTGCTTGGATTGACTTACGCTAAAGGAGGGTGTCTTCTCATTATGAAATGGGCAGAGCCCCATATGATTACTACCTGTTTTTTTCAATCTTATGTAAGAGCCTATTATATCAACTATATCACTTCTTATTCGGACCTCTTCTACTGTATCATCTGGATAATACATATCTACCTCTCATTCTACTGTCATGGCTACATCCACATCTCTAATAGACACTCCATGCAGATGGGATCATTAGCTCCTTGAATTTTGCCACTGCATAACGATCAGTCATACCTGCAATATAATCACATACCACCTGATAAGGAGGTTCGTTTAGCTTTTCAATACGTATATAATATTCCTTTGGCAACTGTTCCACATGATCCTGATAATATTCAAACAACTGCTTAAGTAAGCGAACAGCCTGCTCCTCTTGACTTTTTGCTTTCTTGTTGGTATAGACGCTGGCGAACATAAACTCCCTCAGTTTAAACATAGCCTTCTCTATCTCAGGAGACATAATAATGTCATTCTTCCCTTCACTGTTGGCAATTATGTCATAAATCAAGGTGTTTAGTCTTGTTCCCAAATTATCTCCTAGAATTTCTTTGTATTCCCTGGGTATATCTTCTTCCTTAATTATTCCTGCTCTTATTGCATCATCAGTATCATGGTGTATATAGGCTATTTTATCAGATATTCTTACTACCCTTCCCTCTAAGGTAGAGGGCGTGGTTGACATCTGATGGTTACGAATCCCATCTCTTACTTCTTTAGACAGATTTAGCCCCTTTCCGTGATTCTCTAGGAGCTCTACTACACGGATGCTCTGCAAATAATGTTTAAAGCCTCCTGGACAGACATCATTTAAAGCCCTCTCTCCAGCATGTCCAAATGGGGTATGTCCCAAATCATGACCTAAGGCTATTGCCTCCGTAAGATCCTCATTCAATCTTAGGGCCTTAGCAATAGTCCGTGCTATTTGTGACACCTCCAGTGTATGGGTAAGACGGGTTCTATAATGATCTCCCTCAGGAGCTAGGAAAACCTGCGTTTTATGCTTTAGTCTTCGAAATGCCTTTGAATGCAATATACGATCCCTGTCTCTTTGATATATTGGACGGATATCGCATTGCTTTTCTTCATAGTCCCTTCCAAGGGACCTATCAGAGAACGCAGCATATGGACTTAATATCTCATGCTCTCTAATCTCAATCCTTTGTCTGGTATTTAAGAACTTATCCATAATCCTCCTCCATATCTATAATATACCAACTGATTACAACGGAGGATTTTCCTCCTCCATATCTATAATATACCAACTGATTACAACGGAGGATTTTCCTCCTCCATATCTATATATGCATCAGCTCAAGTTCGACTACCTATAAGTGATAATAAAACTGCCTATACTACTAATATTCTACAAAGACTTACCATTTCCTTTTTTAATTTGCGTAATTATATAAACTTGTATAAACTATACTATTACATAATAAAAGCCGTTTCACATTTTGTATGAAACGGCCACATATTACTCATCCTACTGACCACATTTTTCCTTTGAAGGACAAGACGAACATCCTGAACAGCAAGATTTGCCTGCCCTAAAGTCTTTTATCTTCTTATATATTATAAATCCTGTATAAGCCGCTATAAGTGCCCCAATTATATAAGTCATATAAGAAATCATTCCTTTTTTAATAAAGTAGTAGTCTTTTCAGTCCCTCTCCAAGGACTTATTCTATGTAATAGATAATTTCTACATTTTAAATAAATAAGCTTCCTATCTGATATACCAATGTTGATATAAGCCAAGCCACAGCCAATTGGAAGAAGACAGTAAACAAGGTCCATTTCCAGGATCTCATTTCTCTTTGAATAACTCCTATAGTAGCTGCACAAGGAATATAAAGAAGACAAAACACCATGAGTGCATATGCATTCATAGCACCAAAACCAATTCCTCCTAGCAGCTGCGAGAGGCCTGTCATACCTTCTATAGAACTTATATTTGAAATTCCAAATAGTATTCCAAAGCTTGACACAACTATCTCCTTGGCGGCGATACCTGCTATAAGTGCCACAACCACCTGCCACATTCCCAAACCTGCCGGCCTAAGTATCGGTGCTAGAGCCTTTCCTATTATTGCCCCAAAGCTTTCTGACATATCAGCTACCATTCCATTAGGTCCAAAGTTGAGGATAAACCAAATTATTACTGAGGCTGCAAATATAGTAGTTCCCGCCTTTGTAAGATACTCCTTAACCTTCTCCCATACATAGATTAATATAGTTCTAGCATTGGGTGACTTATAATCTGGAAGCTCAATCAACAAGCTGTTAGATTTTTTACTATTAGTATTCTTGTTAATTATATATGCCACGATTATCGCCACTAGAATACCAATTACATACATTGAATATGCTACAAGCATTGCATTGTCCTTAAAGAACATCTGCGAAAACAGTACATATATTGGCAGTCTAGCACTACAGGACATAAAGGGCGTAATAAGTATGGTCTTTCTTCTATCCTGAATGTTTTCTAAAGATCGAGAGGCCATAATAGCAGGAACTGTGCAACCAAAGCCTAATAGCATGGGAATAAATGCCCTGCCAGAAAGCCCAACCTTTCCCATTATTCCATCCATTACATATGCCACTCTGGACATATAACCGCTGTCTTCTAAATATGCAAGAGCAAGAAAGAGGATAAATATATTTGGAAGGAAGGTCAATATCCCCCCTACTCCAGCTATGATTCCATCTACTATCAAAGACGATAGCACTATTCCTACATTCATACTGTCAAGATAATTACTTACTCCAATTGAGAAGGCCTCCAATCCCCCCTCAAATACAGCTTTAATCATATCTCCTACTGTAAAGGTCAGAAAAAACACTAAAGCCATTATAGATAGGAAAATCGGTAACCCGAAATATCTATTAGTAAGAATTCTATCGATTCTGTCAGTGGAGGCCGACCTTTCACTCCTATTAACCAGAACCTCTTCCAATATTTCTTCAATGAAGTCATATTTTTGATTAATGATCTCTTCCTCATAGCTATTTTCTATAAGTTTTTTATCAATAGGATATTTAGCCATTATTTGAGGGTCCATCTCCAATAGTTTCATAGCATGCCAGCGCATATTATTAATCTTACCGTATTTATTATATAGAGCATTACTTACCCTATCAATTTCGTCCTCTATCTTATCACTATATACAATAGAATGCTCCTCATGGAGTTCATGACGCCTACTATTCCTATGGTGTCTATGTTTTTTATGGTGATGCTCAAAGTTAAGATCACTATGTTTATCCTTATGATGAGCTACGGCATGCATAAGAATATCAAGACCGGTGCGTTTTCTAGCCGATACGGGAATCACGGGAATGCCCAGCATCTCTGGAAACCTATGTAAATCAATCTCCATGCCTCTTTCCTCTATGATATCCATCATATTCAGAGCTATTATTACAGGCTTACCCAACTCAATCAGCTGAAGGGTAAGGTATAAATTTCTCTCCAAACAGGAAGCATCAACTACATTTACTATGACATCCACATTAGAATCTAATATAAACTCTCTTGTAAGCTTTTCTTCCATGGTGTATGAAGTCAGGCTATATATACCTGGAAGATCCACTAATTTGAACTTCTCCCCATGGTATTTGAATGCTCCTTCTATCTTCTCAACAGTTACTCCAGGCCAATTTGCCACCTTAAGATTAGCCCCAGTAAAGGCATTAAATAATGTGGTTTTTCCACAATTAGGATTACCTACAAAGCCTACTACTAATTCTTTTTTCATAACTTAATCTCCTAATTTCTATCGCTTCTGCTATTTTCTTTCCAACTGCCAACCTGCTGCCCCTAACCATAAAAATAACAGCCCCACCGCTGTTACGATTCAGGACCCTGACATGAGTACCTTTGGTTATTCCTAGAGCCCCAAGCCTTCGCATGGTTACCAAGTCAAGATCCATCGATTCTACAATATAGGTATTACCAATTTCGGCTCCTTTTAATGTCATCCCAGTTTTCCTCCGATTATCTATCCTTATTAATCCATTACTTTCCTTTATTGATAATAATTATCATTTACCATTATATAACCAGCTACTTTCTTTGTCAATATATTTTATATGAAAATGTTAAAATAATAACATGAAAATTTAATAGCGTTTTTTATAATAGGATGCACTTTCCTACTATATAAAAAGACAGGAGAAATCGCCCCCTGTCTTCCCTTGTTAGTTTTTAGCGGACCTTCCGGATCTCATGGAGTATACACATCCACAGTAGTCCTGACGATAAAGCCCATATTCTTTCGATAACTCAATTGAACGCTTGTATCCATTACGTTTCTTAAAATCAGATGGTAGAAATAGTACACCATATTTCGATGCCACTTCTTCACCTATTTCATTTAGCTTACTTGCATTCTTATGTGGACTTATGGTAAGCGTTGTTGTAAAGAATTCATAGCCACCTTCTCTTGCAACCTTGGCAGCCTCCTCAAGCCTCATGCGATAGCATATAGCACATCTGTCGCCACCCTCAGGGTCCTTCTCATGTCCCTTAATCATCTCATAGTATTTCTTTGGCTCATATTCGCCCCTAACAAAGAATACTGGATTCTTTAATGACATCGCTTGTATCAAATCCTGCTGCTCCTTAGCCCTTCTACCATATTCCTCTTCAGGATAAATATTGGGATTATAGTAATAGACCGTTATCTCAAAATACTCAGACAAATATTCCAATACATAACTGCTACAAGGTGCACAGCAGCTATGAATCAGAAGTCTAGGTAGCTTAGAGTTATCATTGGCTCCAATTTTATTTATTATTTTATCAAGCTCTAATTGGTAATTCATATCTTGAACCTTGCCTTCCTAAAAGATACAAGCCATCCCCATGAAAGTGTATGTATCAATTGTTTATAATTTTTCCCTACTATTTGCTTTCTATATATTTACTAAGAAAATCAAAAAGTTTGTCCATTTCTTCTTTCTTACCTATTGTGACCCTCAGATAGTTGTCAATTCTCGGCAAATCAAAATAACGAACATATATCTTGTTTTCCTTTAAAGCCTCATATAAGTCCTTCGCTGGAATAGAAGCATGGGTAACAAATAAGAAATTTGCTCCTGACTTTGGAAAGCTAAAGCCTAGCCTTCTAAACTCTTTTTCTGACTCATTTCTAACATCCAAAATATTTTGGATTTTTTCATTATAATATTCCCAGTCCCTTACCCCCTCCACTCCTGCTAAAATAGAAGCTTGGTTTAAGGTATAGGAGTTAATTGAGTATTTCACATCATTCAAAGCCTTTATTAGCTTCTTACTTCCCATAGCATATCCTATTCGCATTCCTGCCATGGACCTCGATTTAGAAAATGTCTGAACAACCAACAGATTCTCATATTTACTTACTAATGATAAGGCTGATTCCCCTGCAAAGTCAATATAAGCTTCATCAACAATAACCACAGAGTTGGGGTTATGGGATACGATATCCTCTATAATAGATATCTCCTCATATACGGATGTTGGAGCATTGGGATTAGCTATCACTACTCCCCCATTATCCTTATAGTAATCCTCTTTAACTATTCTAAATTCCTTGTCTAAGGGTTGTATTTCATAAGGTATTCTGTAAAGATCGCAATAAACAGGATAGAATGAATATGTTATATCTGGAAATATAATAGGCTTATCTGAATTAAAAAAAGTTAAGAATGCATTGGCTAGCACATCATCGGAACCTACTCCTACAAATACCTGATCCTTATCTAACTCATAGAAGCTAGCAAGCTCATCTACCAGAAGTCCTATGGTAGGATCAGGATATAGTCTAAGCCTATCTACATCAATATTTCTTAGAACTCTTTCTACACCTGGTGCGGGGGGATAAGGATTTTCGTTAGTATTTAATTTTATTATGGATTCATCCTTTGGTTGCTCCCCTGGAACATAGGGTGTTACCCGTCTTATATAGCTCTCCCACCTATTATTATTCATTAGCTCCATAGCTAGTTCTCCCCTCCCACGAATTTATACATATCACTTTTTATACTCATCTGCTAACTTCTTAAAGCCAGGCAGTGACCTCTCAATCATGCTATAGTCTACACAATAGGCAATTCTAACATAGCCTGGACATCCAAAGGATGAGCCGGGTACTATTAAAATATTGTGCTTCTTAGCCGCTTCTGCAAACTTCCTGTCATCCTCCTCTAAAGCCTTAACAAAAAGATAAAATGCTCCCTGAGGCTTAACGCATTCATATCCATATGATAATAAGTTATTATAAAGAAGCTCCCTGTTTCTATTATATAACTCTACATCAACTTTAGCATCAAGGCACCTTGCCACTGCCCTTTGAATTAAGGATGGAGCATTGACAAAGCCTAGTATACGGGTTGCTACATTGGCTGCAGATAATATTTCATCATAATAATCTACTTCCCCAGGAATAACAAGATAACCAATACGCTCTCCAGGAAGAGATAGGGATTTACTGAATGAATAGCCTATAATTGTATTCCTATAGTACTTGGTGATATAAGGAACCTCTACATTGTCATATACCAATTCTCTATAAGGTTCATCTGATATCAAATAGATGGATCTACTATACTCCTTCTGCTTTCTTTCGAGTATTTCCGCTAATTTAATGAGGGTTTCCTCTGAATATACTACACCGGTAGGATTATTAGGAGAATTTATTATTACTGCTTTTGTCTTACTGCTAATCTTTTCTTCAAACTCTTCAAGATTTGGTTGAAAGTCTGTGGTATTTGGTGATATAGCCAGGAGACTACCATCAAAATTACTGACATAATTTTTATATTCACCAAAGTAAGGGGCAAATGTAATAACCTCTTCACCTGGATTTAGTAAGGTTTTTAATATAACATTTAAGCCACCGGCTGCACCCACTGTCATTACTATATTATCAGAAGTAAAGCTTGTATCAAATTTATTATTAATAGATAAGGCTATGATATTTCTAACATCCTCGTGACCAGAGTTATTCATATATCCGTGGATCTTGCCTGGCTCTTCCTCATTTAGTACATCTATAAGAGCTTCCTTAATCTGACTGGGAGGCTCTACACTGGGATTACCAAGGCTAAAATCATATACATTTTCTGCGCCATAAATATTTGCCAGACGCTTCCCCTCCTCGAACATTGCTCGTATTACGGAGCTGTTCTTAACAAATTCCATCATCTTATCTGAAATCATTTTATCCCCTCTTTCTTTCCAACATTAAATAATATACAAATATCATAGTCAAGTATGCCAAGCTTGGTATACCCAATGATGATATAATTTCAGCTGTCACATATATGGTTATTAGTGACAGCCTAAAAAAGTTACTAGTATATAAGGAAAATCTTTTTACCTGAACCGAATATCAAGATATGATTTTACTATTTCTACACATTTATCAAATCCCAGCTGGCTACTATTTAANCATAAATCATAATTCTTTGCGTCTTCCCAATTTCTACCGGTATAATATTTATAGTACTCAGCCCTATGCTTATCAATAGATTCTATTTGCTTTTCGATATCCTTCTCAGGACCTCCAGTCATATCCTTAAGTGTCTTAATACACCTATCTAGAGGTGCATGAACAAATACCTTAGCAACATTATCATTATCCCTGAGAATATAGTCGGCAGCACGGCCTACAATCACACAGGATTCCTGCTCGGCCAGCTCCCTAATAATCTTAGCCTGATAATTAAAGAGATTATCGTTGGATACAAAATCATCACTATCAGGAGGAATCAATTCCCCCTTATATGCTTTTCTTGCAATCTTAAAAAGAAGACTTTTTTGTAGCTTCTCATCTGCCTTTGCAAATAATTTCTCATTAATTCCGCTATCATCAGATGCCAGCCTTAGAAGCTCACGGTCATAATAATTTATACCTAGCTCCTCTGCCAACATTTTACCTATGGTCCTTCCACCGCTACCATAGCCTCTAGCTATTGTAATCACATATTTGCTCATACCTTTCACCTTCCCAAAAGCTGGCGAAGCCAACTAATTATTCACCTAAATATGCTTTTTTCACTGATTCATCATTCATCAGTTTCTTAGCATCGCCCTCTAATACAATATTCCCAGTCTCTAAAACATATGCACGATGGGCAATAGATAGGGCCTTCTTTGCATTCTGCTCTACTAACAGGACTGTGGTTCCACTTTTATTAATACTTTGGATTATATCAAATACCTCTTCAACAAGAATAGGTGACAAGCCCATAGACGGCTCATCCATAAGTATAATCCTAGGCTTGGACATAAGTGCTCTTCCCATGGCAAGCATCTGCTGCTCTCCGCCACTCAAAGTACCTGCCATCTGGTTTCTGCGCTCCTCTAATCTGGGAAACCTTTTAAATACTTGCTGGAGCGTATCCATGGTTTCACCCTTGTCATTTCTGGTAAATGCACCCATTAGAAGATTCTCATAGACCGATAGCTGTGAGAAGACCCTTCTTCCCTCAGGTACATGAGCCAAGCCCATAGAAACTATTTTATGGGCTGGGATCTTTGTCAAATCAGCACCGTCATAAACTATCTCCCCCTGCTTGGGTGAAATCAATCCCGTAACTGTGTGCAATATAGTAGTCTTGCCGGCACCATTAGCACCAATTAAAGCTATTATTTCACCTTCATTTACCTTAAAGGAGATGCCCTTAATCGCCTGAATAACACCATAATAAACTTGTAAATCCTTAACCTCTAACATACCAATTCTCCTCTTCTATGGAAAATTTATCTACAAATTATAACGGAGAATTTTTCTCCTCTTCTATGGAAAATTTATCTACAAACTATAACGGAGAATTTTTCTCCTCTTCTCTTTGCCTTATTCTCCAAGATAGGCCTTGATTACCTCGGGATCATTTAAGACATCCTGTGGTAAGCCATTGGCCAGCTTTACGCCAAAATTCAATACAAATATCTTCTCACAAATTCCTGCCACCAGCTTCATATCATGCTCTATAAGCAAGATAGTAACGTCATATTTTTCTCTTACCAGTCTTATTGTATCCATAAGCTCCTCTGTCTCAGAGGGGTTCATACCAGCTGCTGGCTCATCCAATAGAAGAAGCTTGGGATTGGTTGCCAGGGCTCTGGCAATTTCCAACTTTCTCTGCTTACCATAGGGCAAGTTAGAGGATAGTAGCTTGGCTTCCTTATCCAAGTCAAAAACCTTTAGTATTTCATAGGCCTGTTCATTCATAATCCTCTCTGTTTTAAAATAGGATGGTAGCCTAAGGATACCCGAAGCCGAGGAATATTTATAATTATTGTGAAGGCCACACTTAACATTATCAAGCACAGACATATTCTTGAATAATCTTATATTTTGAAATGTTCTTGCAATACCAGCTTTATTTATTTCGATGGTACTAAGGCCTGTAATATTCTCTCCCTCTAGAAATATCTGTCCCATATCGGGCTTATATACACCTGTTAGAAGGTTAAAGACTGTGGTCTTTCCTGCTCCATTGGGTCCTATAAGGCCGTATAATTCACCTTTATTTATAGTAATGCTAAAGGAATCAACAGCTTGTAAGCCTCCAAAGGAGATGCCTATATTTTTTACTGATAACATTTCCATGGGTTACGCCTCCTCCTTAGCTTTCTTTCTAATTTTGTTATCTATAAAACCCTTGAGAGAGTGTTTTTTTCGCCAATTGACACATGCAGGCGCCCAGTTAAAAATCATCATTACTATAAGTACAATGGCATAGATAAGCATGCGGTAATCTCTCATGAAACGGAGATACTCCGGAAGCACTGTGAGTAAAATAGCTGCAATAATAGAGCCCCTAAGATTACCCATTCCACCTAGCACCACAAATACAAGAATTAATATTGAAGTATTATATCCGAATTTGGTGGACTGAACTGTGGCGATATTATGTGAGTAAAGCACTCCTGCTACTCCAGCCAAGGCCGCTGAAATTGAAAATGCAAGAATTTTATATTTTGTTATATCAATACCTATAGATTCTGCAGCTATATGGTTATCCCTTATGGCCATAATAGCCCTTCCCGACCGTGAATTAATCAGATTTACTATAACCAAATAGGTTAGGATCAGCAAAATCACTCCGATAGTAAATGTTGAATTTCTAGGAGTACCGGATATTCCCTGAGCACCCTTAATTATAACCATGCCGCCCTCTTCAAGATTAAGAGAGGCTGTATCATTAACTGAAAAATGTATACCTCTACTATCATAACCAATATATAATACATTGAGAACATTCTTGATGATTTCTCCAAAGGCCAGAGTTACAATGGCAAGATAATCACCTCTAAGTCTTAGAACAACGATTCCGATTAGGACTCCGAATAAGCCAGCCATTGCAGCACCGATTAGGATAGCTAATGTAAATCTTATTAAAACATTATCTATGGTACCTACCATTATTTTTGAAAAAAATGCACCGGTAAAAGCACCAATACACATAAAGCCAGCATGCCCTAGACTTAATTGACCTAGAATACCTACTGTCAGATTCAAGGATACCGCCATAATAGCATAGTAGCACATGGCCACAAGAAGATTCTGTAGAAGATTCGACATGTTACCGGCTTTAATCATAGACATACATATTGTATATGCTATAACTATAACACCAATAGTTATTACATTAGAGCGTGTTGATCTATTTAATTTCTGTACTTGACTTTTCATTTTCACCAATTGAGCTTTCATCTTCCATCACCTACACTTTCTCTTGAATCTTCTTACCAAGAATACCGGTTGGCTTTACAAGAAGAACTATTATAAGTATTAGGAATACTATGGCATCTCCCAGCTGTGTTGAAATATAAGCACGGCTTAATATCTCAATAACACCAAGAAGTATACCTCCTATCATGGCACCCGGTATAGATCCTATTCCACCAAAAACAGCTGCAACGAAGGCCTTGATTCCAGGCATTGCTCCCGAGGTAGATGATAGATTTGTATAGGTAGAAAACATAAGCGCACTGGCAATAGCTGCAAGAGCAGATCCAATTGCAAATGTTATAGCGATAGTCTTATTCACATTTATGCCCATCAATATCGCCGCATCTTTATCCTCTGATACAGCAATCATTCCACGGCCGGTCTTCGATTTCTTAATGAATATAGTAAGACCTGTCATAATAAGAATACATAGCGGAATAGTAACTAGAGTTTCACCTGATATGGTTATTCTGCCTCCTACCAGAGAAATAGGCTTAATAGGAATAACAGACGTAAATGATTTGGCTTCTGCACCAAATATAAGTAGTGCAATATTCTGAAGAAGATAACTTACACCTATAGCTGTTATAAGTACAGCCAGTGAGGGGGCTCTTCTAAGTGGTTTATATGCAATGCCCTCTATGGTAATACCTAATAGAGTACATAAAATAATCGAAATCACTACTGCAAGAATGGGATTTAGTCCCATTGTACTCATGATAGTAAATATAATGTATCCTCCTATCATGATTACATCGCCATGGGCAAAATTAAGCATCTTAGCTATACCGTATACCATCGTATAGCCGAGAGCTATAATAGAATATACACTTCCAAGGCTTATTCCGTTTATTAGATAAGTAATAAAGCTCATAACTACCCCCGTAGGCATGCAAAGCATGCATTTACATATTTATTAGTAATATTATTATTGATTGTAACACAGGTATTATCATGTGACAACTAGTACAAAATAGGATTTGGTGTATATTTACATTCACCCTGATTAATATAAGAAACATACAGCAGGATTTATAATATCCCATCTGTATGTTTCCCATACTATAATTGTTTTAATTATTCATTATATAAATTAATCGGCTGAAGTATATTGTCCATCCCTAATAATTACAGCCATTGGATCTTTATTTACTTCACCACTGGCTGACCAGGTCATTCCTGCGCCGGTTAGTCCGTCTACTGTAATCTTTGTCATAGCATCTTTCATTCCATCACAGATATCTGATACGCTCATATCTGGAGTAACACCGCTCTTTTCGATTGCAGCCTTGATGATATATATAGCATCATAGGAATCTGCAGCAAACTGGTTAGGAACAGTTCCATCATGTGCAGCTTTATAGGCAGATACAAATTTCTGTGTTTTCTCATCCTCAGCGTCTGCAGCGAAAGGTGTTAGAAGCATAACTCCCTCGGCTAATGCGGTATCAAAGTTTTCGACACCTAGAATACCGTCAAGACCATCACAACCAAAGAATAATGGTTTGAAATCCATAGCAGCAGCTTGAGTTAATATCAGTGTAGCTTCTTCATAATAAATAGGCAGGAATATCAGTTCAGCGCCATTATCCTTAGCCTTTTGAAGCTGTACTGCAAAATCTGAATTACTATCATCTGTAAAAGCTTCTGCTGATACTATTTCAAAGTTTTGATTATTTGCTTCCTCAGCAAATTTCTCGTAAATACCTGTTGAGTATACATCGGAGCTATTATAAATAACAGCTACCTTAGAAGCAAGGCCTTTATCTGCAATATACACAGCAGATGCCTTACCCTGGTTAGGGTCTGTAAAGCAAACCTGGAATGCATTGTCATATTGAACTACTTCTGGAGCAGAACCTGAAGGAGTAAGCATGAACATATTGTCAGCATGTGTCTCTTCCTTAACTGCTTTTCCGGGATTTGATGTAACAGTACCCATAAGTATCTGCATACCCCAGTCTTTTAGAGTATTGTAAGCGTTAACAGCCTTTTCAGGATCATGTACATCGTCTTCAAATCTGTACTCAATTAATGCACCATTGATTCCTCCAGCAGCATTAATCTCATCAACAGCTATCTGTGCCGCATTCATAACATGCTGTCCATATACAGCTGCAGCGCCAGTTATAGGACCAATTCCACCTATATAGAACTTATCCGCTCCATCATCCTGAGTCTCTTGCTTATTATCCTTATTATTATCAGCCTTATCTTCTTTGGTTCCACAAGCAGCTAAGCTTAGCATAAGGATGCTAACAACCATTAGCAAGCTAAATATTCTTTTTTTCATAATCTTCCTCCCATTCAATCAAGGCTCAGAATAAATATTATGTCACTTTAACGTTTTAATTCGTTGCCCTGTTAATTGTATAAATAAGACGTTCCTCACTTAGTCAAACAGAATAATAATCTGTCATATATAGTTAGAACGTCTGTATTCTAGTCTCTATAATAACCTTGAATAAATATTTTGTCAATAAAATTTTTAATATATTATAGGCTTACAATTCTCCCCCACATTTATCACAAAACTCCAATCCCTCTAAGGTAATTCCACCACAATCAGGACAGATAATCTTCGTTGGAAGAATCTCCATCTCTACTATCTCATATTCCTCTTGCTCTGTCGTCCTATCCTCCTGGGACTTTTCAGCCTCAAAATATAGATAATCCTCAGAGGCATTACCTATCTCATCCTTCATATACCTTATGTCCTTTGAAATCTTATTCCTTCTTAATAACCTATCCCATTTAAACATAAGCTACCCCCTTAGAGTTCTGTACCCGGTACACTTTTTATCTGTACATCTAAATCATTAATGTTCTGCCCTGTATTTATTCATTAGGCCCTTGAATATTTCAGAGCAAGTAGGTGGTGTATATGTTATTGCGTTAGCACCAGCTTCTATAGTTTCAAGTATGCTATCCGATGTAGGGCCACCTGTAGCAATTATAGGAACATCGGGGTATCTTTGCCTAATGTTTCTTACGATCTGGGGAGTTTTTGAGGCTGCGGATACATTCAGTATGGATACTCCACTTTTAAGCCTACTTTCTATATCGGACTTTTCAGAAACCACTGTAATTAAAATGGGAATATCTATGCACTCCTTTAGATATTCTATAGTTTCATTAGGAGTCGGTGCATTTAAAACCACCCCTACTGCCCCTTGAAATTCTGCATGCTCAGCCAAGTTCACTACTCTGTGGCCTGTAGTCGTTCCTCCTCCCACACCACAAAAGACCGGCACATCGGAGCAGGTTATTATTGAATGTGAAATAATTGGTTGAGGCGTAAAGGGGTATACTGCTATGACTGCATTCGCATTGCAATTACGTATGATTGCAACATCTGTGGTAAACACTATTGATTTGATAAGTTTTCCAAATATTCTTATACCACTGACTTCATCTATTTCCTTAGGAACTCTAATCATATGTCTTCTTAAAATGCCATCAATCTCAGGTGTTCTTTTATCTGCCATACCGCTCCTCCATGCTTCCTAGTTTATAAAAGGATTCGTCCAAGCTTAATCATCTTGTCCTTAGTCAACTTTCTACCTTATACTATATAAATATTAACTTTACGATAGAAATTATATTACATATCCTATCATCTACACAAGTATATTTTAGCGGGTTTAATTAGTGGTTTTCGACAGGCTTATTCTTCCCCATTAGCCATATCTTTTACCTTTAAATTACCTCTTAGTTCTATAAGGGGAACTCCCTTTCCTTCGATATAATCCTTGGTAATAATTACACGGCCAATATTGTCATCCTTGGGAATCTCATACATTATATCCAGCATGCTTTCCTCCAATATGGCACGCAAAGCTCTTGCCCCAGTCTTCTTGTCTAGGGCTTTGTCTGCTATAGCTTCAAGTGCTTCTGAATCAAATACTAGCTCAACCTCATCCATTGCCAGAAGCCCTTTGTATTGCTTGAGGATGGCATTTTTAGGCTCCAATAATACCTTTACTAGCATCTCTCTAGTCAATCCTTCTAGAGTAAATAATATAGGGAGCCTTCCAAGAAACTCAGGTACCATTCCATATTCCCTAAGATCATCTAAGGTAACCTTTTGCAAGATATTTGCATCGTTATCATATTTATCTTTTAGATCTGCCTGAAAACCTATAGAGCTTTGCTTATTAAGCCTTGCCTTAATTATTTTATCAAGATCAGGAAATGCTCCGCCACAAATAAATAAAATATTCTCTGTATTTATGGTTTTAAGCGGTACCATGGCATTCTTTGATGTAGCTCCTACTGGCACCTCTACATCACTGCCCTCCAGTAGCTTCAACAAGCCCTGTTGAACCGATTCACCGCTTACATCACGACTGTTCGTATTACGCTTCTTAGCTATCTTGTCTATTTCATCTATGAATACTATACCTCTCTCTGCTTTCTCCACATCATTTCCTGCTGCCATAAGTAGCTTTGATATCACACTTTCTACATCATCACCAATATAACCTGCTTCAGTCAGAGATGTAGCATCAGTAATCGCTAGAGGAACATCCAGCAGATTTGCAAGTGTTTTCACCAAGTAGGTTTTACCACTTCCGGTAGGCCCTATCATAAGCATATTTGACTTCTCTATCTCAACATCCTTAGGTGCTCTAAAACTAATTCTTTTATAATGATTATAGACTGCTACCGATATAACCTTTTTAGCATGCTCCTGACCAATTATATATTCATCCAGTCTAGCTTTGATGACATGGGGTAAGGGTAGTTTTTTATGGTCAAACGCCACATCATTATCCTTCTTTTCCTCGCCTTTAGCCTTCTTACTATCAACTTTAGGTCCTGTGTTTATATTAAACATAGTCGGAGGTATACCTATCAGATTCATATAAGGATTATCACCGCTATTCATTACATCAAAGGTTTTTTGCATACAATCTGCACAGATATGTATATGATTTGGTATCTCAATCATTTTACCCGCCACACTTTCAGGTCGCCTGCATAGATAACATATCGCATCAGATTTAGCCTTTTTATTCTTATTGTCCTCTATATTTTTCTTATCATTAATATCATCATTATTATTACTCATTCTATATTCCTTCCTTTTGATTGGCTTATTATGTCTTATATGTATAAAAGTATATCATATATTTAATCTAGAAAAAATAAAAATTATATAATATATTTTACTAAAATAAATAAAAGCCTTAGTCAATAAATCATCTTGTCATCAGATTCATGATAAGGCTTTTAATAATCAAGTATTATCTAACAATTCTAATTATTATCTCTGGCACCAAGGACAGCTGTAGTCTTATGCTCCTTATAACTTCCATTTACATGACGCATATAGACAATCTCGATTTCAGTCCCAACCCGGATGCTTGATATCAACTCACTTAGCTGAACCCCAGAGACAATCTCCACTCCATTAATATACTGAATAACATCTCCTACCTTCAGTCCTGCTTTCTCGGCTGCACTACCTTCTACTACAGTCGATATATATACTCCAATAGGTAAGCCGAACATTTCTGAAACTTCTTCTGTTACATCCTGAGGTGCTACTCCAAGGAACCCTTGCTCCTCAGGCTTTAGAATCTCACGGCTCATCAATTCATTTATAATTGGAATTGCTCTTGATATAGGTATAGCATAACCCATTCCTTCTACCTTATAATCAGCAAATTTTACAGTATTTATTCCTATAACCTCACCATTTATATTTAGTAAGGCTCCACCGCTATTGCCTGGATTAATGGCCGCATCTGTCTGAAGAAGTACCATGGTAGTATATCTACCATTATCGGAAACCTCAATCTTTCTATCCTTAGCACTGACATATCCCACTGTTAGAGACTGCCCATATCCCATGGCATTACCGATTGCTATTGTCATCTCTCCTACTTTAATATCATCAGAGTTACCCAATTTAGCAATCTTAATAGCATCAATGGTGCTTTGGTCAATATCAGCCAAATCAACGGTAATAACAGCAAGGTCTGCCATAACATCTGTCCCCTTAATTACCGCTTCTACCTGTGAATCATCTATAAATGTAACTGTAATCTTATCTGTCCCATCAACAACATGATTATTTGTTGCTATGAGTAGCTCCTTCTCATCCTTGCCCACAATTATTCCTGAGCCACTCCCCTCTCTGGGATATTCCATCCCAAACCAAATATCAGTGCTGGTAGATACACTGGTAATTGAGACGATAGATGGCATAGTATCATGAGCTACTTTCATAACTGACGATTCTGAAATATTGTGTACTGTCCCACGTTCAGTACTTTGTACATTTAACTTAGCCTCAGCGCTATCATCATCAGTGGACCCTAGGATATAACTTTCATTTCTCCTAAAAACATCTGGATTAATTCTGCTATAAATATATTGAACTCCTAAAAATGCAACTCCTGCAATAATACCAAATACAGCCGCCTTTAATATAAATTCAAAAAATCTGCTACCTCGGCTTTTCTTAGGTGTTTCTACTGCAGGTTGTGGCTTTTCTTGTTCTTGATAATACTCATAGGCTAGGGGGCCTGATACCTTCTCCGCCCAGAAGCTGTATTCAGGCCTATTATGTTCCTGATCCTTCTGCATGCTAACATCTTCTGGGTTTACGTCATACTGATTTATGTTATTTTCATTATAATCATCCATGAGCTTAACTCCTTTCCAAATCTCCTACTAACCATAGTGTATCAGCATTTTGTGTAAAGAATGTGAAGAAAATAATGAATCTTATGTTGTTGAAATACATTTAATCATGTATTATAATAACTGGGCTTGTATTACAAAACATACTAAATTATTCATTGATTTTTATTTAATATACTTTTTTGATTCTTAGCTGGGAGGGCTATGTTGTGATAAAAGATAACCAAAAAACCTTAAACAGACTTCATATATTGATGGATGCTACTATAATAGTTATATCTTTTTTAATTGCTTATTATCTTAGATTTTATAGTTTTCTTACTAATCTAGCTATATTTAAAGTAGAAAGTGGAACCTTCTATCCATTATCCGTATATGCACAGAGCTTGTATGCTTTAGTCCCTTTATATCTTTTTATCTATAATAGTGCAAAGCTCTATACTCCCAAACGGGGAAAAAGAAGATGGGCTGAGTTTTTCCATGTTAGCTATTCCAACTTTCTAGGCTTAGCTTTCTATTTCTTCTTACTATATATGATAGGGGAAGATGATATATCAAGAATGTTTTTGGGTATGTTCACATTAATTAATGTTATTCTATGTACCCTAGCCAGAATGATGGTAGCCCAGGCCTTAATAGTTATTCGCAGACGGGGCTATAATCTCAAGCATGTAATCCTAGTTGGTTACAGCCGTGCGGCAGAAGCATATATTGACCGTATATTTGCTAATCCACAATGGGGATATTATATCCATGGTATACTAGATGATGATATGGAGATTGGCACAAAATATAAGAAAGTACCAGTCATAGGTAGTCTTGATCAGCTGGAGGAGTATCTGGTAAAAATGTCTCTAGATGAAATAGCCATTACCATAAACATCAAGGATTATGAGCTTCTGGAGAATATTGTTTTTATTTGCGAAAAATCTGGTGTTCATACCAAATTTATACCAGATTATTATGGCTTTATTTCCACAAAACCCTATACAGAGGATTTATATGGTCTTCCTGTAATCAATATTAGAAATGTACCCCTAACTAATACCTTCAACTGGGTAAGTAAAAGGATTGTAGATATCATTGGCTCATTTATAGGATTATTGGTCTGTGCACTTCCTATGTTGATTGTTGCTATAGTAATCAAATTGACCTCTAAGGGTCCAGTAATATTCTCACAGGTCAGAGTCGGTAAGAATAATAAAACCTTTAAAATGTACAAATTCAGATCTATGACCCTACAGACTGAAGAGGAGGAAGAGAAGGCCTGGACCACTAATAATGATCCTAGAGTTACAACGGTTGGTAAGTTCATAAGAAGGACAAGCATAGATGAACTTCCCCAGCTATTTAATATATTTAGAGGTGATATGAGCCTTGTTGGTCCAAGACCTGAAAGGCCGCAGTTTGTTGAACAGTTCAAAGAGGTTATTCCTAGATATATGATTAAGCACCAGGTTCCTCCAGGACTTACTGGCTGGGCCCAGATTAATGGTTTTAGAGGCGACACCTCCATAAGAAAAAGAATTGAACACGACCTTTACTATATTGAAAATTGGACCTTGGGCTTTGACTTTAAGATAATGTTTTTAACAATATTCAAAGGCTTTATAAATAAGAACGCCTATTAGGATAGTTAAACAATATATTAGGAGCATTGATTTCATATGAATATAACCTCCACGAAACAATGCTCCTTTAATTATTAGTAATTAGCTGTATAACTCTTTCACTTGCTTTTCCATCAAGACGGGGAAAATGTTCTAAATTAAATCTACGAATACGGTCTAATGAATAATCCTCTTTCTTTATAATCTCTATAACCTCTTTGCAGTCTCTGGCAACCGGACCGGGTACAAAGCCTTCATATTCACAATAAAACCCTCTCCCATGGCCTTCAAACTCATCCAGATCATAGGCAAAGAAAATCATTGGTTTCTCAGTTATCGAATACTCAAATATAATAGAAGAATAGTCTGTAATTAAGAGATCTGAAGTCATAATTAGCGCGGAAAGACTCCTCTCACCTGACAAATCACATAGATTATCAATATGTAGCTTCTGTGCCATTCGGGCTACATAAGGATGTAGTCTTAGTCCCAGTATATAGTCCTTCGGCAGTTCATTTGCTAGTTCCTCCACATATTTTAAAGTAATATCAGAACCTAGATTTATATCCCTAAATGTCGGTGCATATAAAACCAACTTCTTGTCCATAGGTAGATGATACTTCTCATATATAAGTTGCTTATCTATATTGATATTGCTTCTTTCATTTTTCCACATGCGATATAATATATCATCGGTTTTAGGTAGACCCACTGGATATACCTTATCTATGTCAACACCAAATACCCCAGCATAAAGCTCTGCTATCTGCTCATTATTCACTATCAAATGGCTAATGTTGCTATTGGCCCTTTTTTCTAGCAACCTTAGCTTGCCTTTGTTAACATCCTGACCGAACTTCTTTATAGTTCCTGTACCATGCCATAGCTGAATAACCTTAACCTTTGGTTTTACTCGTAGATATGCCATAGGTAAGAATATATTATCCATCAAAATAGTTTTAGCTCTTGCCATATGATAGGGCTTAATAAAGAAAAAAGAAAACAAATTACCTAAACCCTTAAGACTCTTAACCATCTCTGTATGAGTTTTTGTAATATAGCTAAACCTATAACCACTATTTAGCCTTTGCAGCTCCTTTACAAGNATACTGACATTACTGTCTTCCCCATCATCATGGGTCATNATACAAAGTANCNTTTTTTCACTCACCGGAAAAAGTCTGCACAGGTAATAAATAAATGCAAATATATAATAACCAATTGTCTTGATCATAATCAATTACTCC